>ERZ1023217.102-NODE-102-length-25154-cov-56.086338_pt1 | contig 25154 bp, 17 predicted proteins | sample MGYA00380448_ERZ1023217 | MGnify/ENA primary metagenome ERZ1023217 (study PRJEB33173, sample SAMEA4830360) | metagenome | study: EMG produced TPA metagenomics assembly of the PRJEB25223 data set...
ATATATACGAGTCACAAGGATTTAAAACAGAAGGATTACTCAAAGAGCAATTCTATACTAAAGGTAAATATAAAGATGCCTATTTTATGGCATTATTGAAATCTGAATATATTTTGTAGCATAAAAAATAACTCATATATTCACTTAGGTGGGTTCAAACCTAAATTACTTCTAATAAAATTGAATGGGCTTCACTCGAATGTCCGTAAGAGGAATAAATAAAGTTAAAAGAGAATTGGGATTTGTATGAACGGCACTCAATATGAGAAAAGTAGTAGCTCAACCAGCTGAAAATAATCAAAAAATTTATAAAAAAGACAATTTCTATATTAATTTGATAGAAATTGTCTTTTTTATTTATTCAAAAACTTTATGTCTTGGGCTCGCTTTCATAATATTATCTCTATTTAATATTTTACATAATAGATTTTTATCAGTATCAAACAAACATTTTTTGTAAGAGTCCTTGTTTGCGTTGTTTTAAACAATCAATTTTCTTAGATTGATTTTCAATTAATTTATCTATTTTAACTAAAAAATCTCCAATTTTTTTCTGTTCTTCTAAACAAGGAATTTCAGTTTCATAATTTAAAAAATCTTCAGGTTTAACCGCCATTCTCTCATATACTGTACCTTCTTCATATTTTCTAACTCGGTTTATAAAATCATTTCTAGTAACTAGTAATTCAATAAATAATGGAGAATATCCATTGTTAACCTCAAAAGTAATATAAATAGGTGAAAAAATTACTGAACCAATACGATTTCTAGTAATTACTCCAAACTTCAAATTCGCTGGATTATAGCAAATGTCATTCATTATAGTAACTTTATATTTTTTACTTTTATCTTTTACTAAAAAGTCTCTATTATACCTATCAGACTTTAACGTGATACCACTAGTTGATAATGTGGCGTGTGGGTAGTTCTCTGTTTTACTAGCATATTCTTTTCTTTCACTTAAAATATCTTTTAATTTTACTACTGCCCAATTAGGATAATCATTTCCATTGTCATCTTTAAATCTTAACTCTTGAGAAAAAATCTTTTGCATATAGCCTTTCTTTTGTTGCTCTAATAATTCTAACTTCTTCTCTTCCAATTCGATTTGTTGGTCGAGTTTGCTAAAGAAATCACCTATTTTCTTTTGTTCAACCATATTAGTAGGAAGATAAAAATTTAATTTTTTTATGTCTGAATTATATAGATGGACTACTGATTTTCCTTGAGCATATTTTGCTAGGTTATATTTACCTTTACCGTTAATATATAAAGAAATAAATCTTCCATCAGAATTAATAGGAGTTATTATATTTAAGTCACCTCCTACTGCTATTTTTACATCAGTATCAATAGCAGTTGCAGTTGCTATATCGATATCTGTTTCTCCAGAAGAAGGTATTAAAATCTGATTTCTTTTTGAGAATACCAGTGAATCATTTTGAGTAGAAGTTTTACTATAGACTTTATTTAAGATAGCTCCATACTTAGTATATAATTCACCATATAAAATGCAGGGCTTTCCATTTATATTTAAATCTTTTTTTGATAATGATTTGCCCTTTGAAAATTGAGCTAGGTTTCCTAATTTTTGAAGTTTCCATTCATCTTTAAACTCTGGGAATCTTAATTCTGGAGTATTTGTGTATTCAGTCATGTTTTAACACTCCTAATTCTTTGAGATAATCGTTGATTTCTGATTCTACGTTGGTGATTTCTTTATCAATATCTGACAGTTGTTGTTGGACTTGGTCTAAGTCAATCGGTTCTTCTTCTTCAAATGTATCGACATATCTTGGTATATTTAAGTTATAGTCATTTTCTTTGATTTCATCTAAAGAAGCTACATAGCTAAATTTATCAATAGTTTCTCTATTACGATATGTTGTAACAATTTTATCAACATCTTCATCTGTCAGTAGATTTTGGTTTTTACCTTTTTCGAATGATTGTGAAGCATCAATGAATAGTACGTTATCACTATCTTCACGACATTTCTTAAATACTAATATACTTGTGGGAATACTTGTGCCAAAGAAAAGGTTGGCTGGTAATCCAATCACTGCATCTAAATAGTTCTTTTCTTCAATTAAATATTTACGAATCGTTCCTTCAGCCGCACCACGGAATAGTACTCCATGAGGTAAAACAACAGCCATTGTACCATTATCATCTAAATAATGAATCATATGTTGAATGAAGGCAAAATCTGCTTTTGATTTAGGAGCTAACTTACCATAACCGCTAAAGCGTTCATCATCTAAGAATGATGGATCGGCACTCCATTTCGCACTATAAGGTGGATTGGCAACGACTGCATCAAATTTTTCTCCTCTAAATGCGGGATTTTCTAAGGTATCATCATTATCTATTTTAAAACGTGTATAATTTACATCATGTAGTAACATATTCATTCGTGCTAAGTTGAATGTGGTATTGTTATATTCTTGACCATAATAGAAGCGAACATCGGCTTCACGTCCCACACGCAATAATAATGAACCTGAACCACATGTTGGGTCATATACATTTTTTAAGTTCGGTTTATTCGTAGTCACAATCTTAGCTAAAATCTTAGACACTTGTTGCGGCGTATAGAATTCCCCCGCTTTTTTACCTGCATTAGCCGCAAATTGACCAATTAAATATTCATAAGCATCCCCTAACATATCAATTTCAATATCACTATGCACAAACGGAAGTGTAGCTAAATTAACCATGACTTTCGAAATAAGTTTCGTACGTGCTGCATTGGTATTACCTAAACGTGTAGAGTTTAAATCCATATCAGCGAATAAATGGTCAAAGTCTTCTTCACTGTCTTCACCACGTGTTGATTCTTCGATTTTATTAATCGCTTTATGCAAATCTTCAATTTCAAACGTTTGAGTTTCAATTTTCTGAATTAAGTGACTAAACAAATCTTGAGGTTCAATTACAAAACCAATTAAATTGATTAACTCTTGTTGTAACGCTTCGCGATATTCTTCATCTTCCCATGCTTCTGCATATGAAATGTGGTCTTCCTTTAATAACTCAGCTACTTCTTCTTCTGTTTTTTCTGATAAGAAGCGGTAAAAGATAAGGCCTAAAATATAATTTCTAAACTCGCTTGCATCCATGTTTCCACGTAAATCATTCGCAATACTCCATAATTTCTTTTGTAATTCGGCTTGTTGTTGTCTTTGTTTTTCCGTTGTTGACATCTATATGTCCTCCTAAAATAAATATTCTGATAAAAGTTGGTCCATCAAGTAAGTGCGTTTCGCTTGTAAATACTTTAAGTATCTACGTCGTTCATTAAGTTTTCCTATACGTTGTTGTTGTTCTAATGGAGGTAGCGTTATCTTAAGTTGTTTAAGTTGATTCAATGTTAATTTTTTAACTAATGAACCTCCTTGCTTAAATTGATTTAACTGACTCTTTGCTTGAGATGAAGCATTCATCCAATAGACAAAATAATTAGCATCGATGTGTGCTGTGTCAATTTCAATATGCGTATAATTATAAGGGAGAATACTTTCATGATGTTGTTGACTCACAATGACACACTCACTCGTCATCATATTAATCACGATATCACCCGTATGAACCATCTTGGCTTGATGTGTTGTGCTTAAGGTTACCTGCTTAGGCTGATGTGCTGTTGGTTGAAACACTCCATCATCGAACTCCATCATACGTTGATCATAGATAGGTAATGTTATACCTTGAGAAGCTTCTACAGTCTCAAGTCGATTGATTAAAGAACCATTATGAAACGTAAATAATTGAGATATTTGACTCACCTTCTTTTTTGTATTTTTTTATTACTACAAATTGAGTATATAATAAAAAATCCTTGTAGTAAAGAAAAAATACAAGGATTTTTGTAAAATTTATTCAATCATACCATATTTTTCAACGGTATCTTCAATAAACTGTATAATTTGGTCGGTTTTTCGTTTACGTTTCATAAAAGGTTCTGAAATATTTTGACCGATAGATTTACGATCGATATTACCACTATATTCATACTCATTAACAGCTTCATTAAGTAACATAGCAGAAAAAGCTTTTTGTTCTGCAAATGCATCAATTTCTTTGGTTTTTTCTTTGTCTTCAAATTCATAATAGGCTTCATTAATATCGGAATCTTCTTTTAGTGACGGCACAACTTTATCTAAGAAGCTACGGATCAAATCAGCTTTCAAACGTAATTGTTGATCATCGGCTTTATCTAATAACTTATGAATTTGATGACGTTTTTCATCACGTGCTTTTGCATCAGATAGATTAATTTGACCAATGAGATCCATAATATACTTCACATTAATCAAATCATTACGCATTAATTCAACTTGGAAATCAATATCATCTAAAACGGAAACAGCCTCTTCATCATCCACTTTTTTACTGCGTATGACTTCTTCATAAATATTTAAGTATTTTCCTTTATAATCTTCATATGTTTGTTCTGCAATACCAAGTTCATTTTCTGTAAATTGAAATTCATCGAAGGTTTTTAATTTAATTAAAGTATTCGATAGATCACGGAACGAAATGACAAATTCTTTTTTTAAATCCTCAGCCTCTAATTTATCGACATCTAAAGGCGTTGGCGCTAGTTGAAAAACGTTTTGCAAGATATCTTTGAAATTTTCTAAATATTCTTCGTAAGACAGACTTAATACTGTATCTGTATTATCTGTTTGTGAGAAAATTTCAATGGCTTCATCCGTTTGTTTTTTTAAATCACGATAACATACAATATTACCGTAAGGTTTACGTTCTTTTTCAACGCGATTTGTTCTTGAATAGGCTTGAATTAAATCATGATGTTTCAAGTTTTTATCAACGTAAAGGGTATTCAGTTTCTTACTATCAAAACCAGTCAAAAACATATTAACTACAATAAGAATATCAATCTTGTCATCACGAACCACTTCTTTCATACGCTTAGATACGTCAGAAAAGTAGCCTTCGAAATTATCCGTATTATAGTTCGTTTTAAATGTTTGATTATAATCATTCATAATGCGATCGAGCACTTCTCTTGAATGAACATGATTGTCATCCTCTTGTGCATCTTCATTAGCCTGATACGTAAAAATAGTTGCAACATTTAAATCATGAACACCTTCGGTTTTTAGTTTTTGGAATGTGTCATAATATTTAATCGCCATTGGAATACTTTGAACCGCAAACATAGATGTGTAATTTCCGTTATCTGTTTTCTTGTGATAATTTGAAATCAAATGTCGACAAACAGCTTCAATACGTTCATCTGCCATCCAAATTTCTGAGGTATTAATTTTTGATATATATTCTTCATCTAAATCCTCATGTGAATTAAATGTTTGATTGTATTCAACGGAAAATCCAAGCACATTATGGTCTCTAATAGCATCTTTAATGAGATAGTGATGTAAACATTTATCAAAAATGTCCGCTGTAGCACGCCCATCCTGACTCTTGTTTTCTTCAAAACGTGGTGTCCCTGTAAATCCGAAATACTGTGCATTTTCAAAATGTTGCTTAATCAAACGATGCATATCTCCGAATTGCGTACGATGACACTCATCAATAATAAAAATCACTTTATCTTGTTTATACGACTCCATTACTGAGTGATTGGATTTCACTGCATTCGCCATTTTTTGAATCGTCGTTACAATTAAAGGCAAAGTTGGATCAGCTAACTGTCTCAATAATTTACGTGTATTATCCGTAAAATCAACCGAGTCTTCTTGGAATTTATTAAATTCAGCTAACGTTTGATTATCTAAGTCCTTACGGTCGACTAAGAAAATCACTTTTTTTATATTTTCTTCTTGCGATAATAATTGACTCGCTTTAAACGAAGTCAGCGTTTTACCACTACCTGTGGTATGCCAAATGTAACCATTGTTATTTGTTTCCAACGCACGATTTAAAATAGCTTCCACTGCATAAACTTGATAAGGACGTAATGCCATTAGAATTTTATCTGTTTCATTGACGACCATATAACGACTAATCATCTTAGCAATGTGACATGGTTCTAAGAAATCTTCAATAAAGTCTTTAAGATAGTTAATACGCTCATTTTGCTCATTACTCCAATAAAACATTTGTCCCTTAAAGATTTCACGATCACTATTAGCATAGTAGCGTGTTTCCATTTTGTTACTAACGACAAATAATTGTATGTATCGGAATAAACCCGTATAGTTTTGACGACGATAACGCTCAATTTGATTAAATGCTTCCGTAATCGCCACCCCACTACGCTTCAATTCTATTTGAACTAATGGTAGACCATTAATCAAAATCGTTACATCATAACGGCTTTTATATTTATCTTTCACACTAATTTGATTGGTTACTTGAAATTTATTCTGACACCATTGTTTTAAATTCATGAAATTCAAGTATAAATCAGTATCATCATCACGTTTAAGTACATAACTATCGCGTAATTGCATCGCACTGTCAAAGACAGATTTACCATTAATCCCCGTCATTAAACGTTCAAATTCACGGTCTGTGAGGGGTTTCCCATTTAATTTATCCTTATGACGTTCATTAATTATATTACGAAAATTATCATGTAATTGTTCAACGTTATGTATGTTTACTCGTTCATATCCTAAATTTTCAAGTTGTTGAAGCACTTCATTCTCTAACGCATATTCGCTTTGATAAGCCATTCATTTATCCACCCTAAACTTAATCTTTTCTTAAATATATCAAAATTTGATAATAATTAATATTGCATACTTCGTTTTTAAGCAACTAATTAATAAAAACCGCATCACTTATGATATGCTTTTGCGTATCGGTTAATGATGGGGTTTTTCTTCTTTTTAAGCTTAAAAATGACTTAACTAATCTCATATTAAAGCCAACAATATTTCCTTAATTTTGAGCTTTATTTTACTTCGTCAATAATAAATTAATTTAAATCTTAGTTCTATGGATGAGATTTTGTCAGTATATATAATCTAACTTTTGGATAGAAAATGATGTTTCGATTACTTTTTACTAATGAAGACACAATATTTTGAATACCTTATATAATAGAAGTTTTTAAAAATACATTCTATTCAAGAATAATTCTTCAAACTTGCTTAAAAAAATAGTGAAATTACAATTACTTATTGATTAAATCTACTAATTCTTTAAAATCATTCTCATACATATCTTTAAAGGATTTACCTACTTTATCACTCAAAGTGTTAATAAAATCATCCATTGTAGATATTATAGAATTTAGTTTTCGCACATCTAATGATAAGTTAGACATTGATTCTACGGGAAGATTTGCGCATTCAATACTTTGATTTAATTTCTTTCTTTTATTTTCCCAATGAGCAAGATATTTTATTCTGTTTTCAAAATCATAAATATTAGCTTCAAATCCATTGTATCTATTTTTTTCATTATAATATATTTCGTCGTTACTATTAACAATGATAAAAAACAACTTTTCTTGATAATTTTTATCTTGCATTAACTGCATAACCTCATACATACAATTAAGCGACATAATATATGCACTGCTTACCACTGCAATAGTAAAATCATGCTCTCTTATTGTCTTCATAAATTCTTCTAAACTATCCCTATACTTTGTAATATTTATATCACGAGTTATTTCTATATTATTATATCTATCTAACTCACTCTCTAAAATATCCACTAAATCACTATCTTTATGTGAATACGAGATAAAAACTTTTTTTATCATCATTTCTTCTAATTCTCCATATTTACTGATTTTGTAAGGTATATTATTGACTTTTACTAAATCATCTGATTTATCAATTGAAATATAAAAAAGATTATTACCATTAAACAATAGATTATTATATTTTATCTTTATTGACCCTTCTATTAAATTTTGAATATGTTTTAAATCTAAATTAAAAGCAAATTTTTTTACAGTTAATTTCACACCATCATCCTTTATACCAAAAATAATATCCCCACCATTACTATTAGAATATGCAGAAATAAATTTCGCTATTTCTTCATAGCTCACAATTGGATGAAAATATGTGGTATTCTCTCTATTACTATTATTAATTTTATTCCATATATCTTCAACTGTCCTACTCATTAATATCATCTCTCTTATAATTTAGTTAATGGTATTTTAGATATACCTGTTGTTTTAAGTAAATCTCCTAAAGTAATCATCTTTTGGTTTTCACCATCGTCTGTCCACAATTGGTAAGCATAATCATCTAAAGCCTCTAATTCCTCATCATGATAGAATATTATCTTTTGATAATCGCTTGGGCGAATAATGATTCTTATATCTTTTCCTTTATATTTAGCCGGGAAGACCGTGTCAGAAAACTTTTCACTAATCCAGTCTTCTAAAGTAGCTGGAAGTGCATAATCTTTAAGTTTACTTAAATAATTAAAAATATTTTCTATACTTCTATGTAATAAATTCTCAACATAACGTTTCATTTCTTCTGTTGAAGTAACTACATGCTTTAATTGTTTAATTATATCTTCACTACTGAGTTCAGAATTATTAATAACCTCCATTACTTTATCTCTATTATTTATTAGTTCATCTAATTCTTCATATTTAATATTATTTTCTTCTATTTTTTCTGCTATTTTATATCTTTTTAGATTTTCTTCTGGAGATGACAACATCATTTGTTTTGAATATAAATTTTCAAACCACTCTTTTGATTTTTCTTGATTTGCTAGGAACCAATTAGTTAATCTATTAAATATTTTTTGAGTATTTTCTGTTCTTTCTATATTATCAATAGTTTCCTTAGTTAAAAGTTGTGATACTTTAGAATCAATTTCATTAGCACATATTGCATTTGTTTTAACTTTACTTGATTGGTTATTGAAATAATCGTTAAAAGCAACAATATCCTTATTTAATAACTGCTCTTTAATTTTTCCACCTAGAGATGTTAAAATCTCTTTTAGCTCATTGTCTATATTTTCATCAAGATAAATATCATTAAATTGTATAAATTCATTATTTTGATTAGGCACTAATACTGATTCTAAAACCGTCTCAATACCAGCGTCTTTAATCCAGAGAGAATAAAAGTCATTTAACCAATTAGTATAAGAAGTTTCATCCTTCAAGTAAGTAGCTAAATTATCAATATTTAAATTTTTAAAAGTATCATTTATCCAAGAGAAGTCCATATTCTCTCCAAATACAACAGACCAACCTAAGTAAGAATCTTTAGTTGGTATTAATGCAAGTCGAAAATCAGATAAAATATCCCAAAGCAAACTTTTATATGTAATTTCTTTGGTTTTCGGTAATCCTATTACTACTTTATTATTATCATTTTTAAATGCTAACTTTTCTATTTTTCCACAATTATCAACTGGAATAATTCTACTAGTATCAATATATTCTTTGATTGCTTTATAGGAATACTCTTGAATAACTGATTTACTAGATGGTTTAATAATACAAATATTAAATTCATCTTTCACTTTTTTAGTTTTTGTACAATAATATATCAATTCCTTATACATCGAAATTGCTTCTTTTATTAATTCCATATTTAGCGTATTACTATCTCGAATGGCATTCCTATCTCTTTCTACATCAAATAAATTAGAATTAACTACTATAGGAAACCTAAAATCCTCAGTCCCTAATAGAGGGAAATCACAGAAAATTTTTGGCATAGTGTCAGGAAATGCTGAGAAGTATAACTTTTTATCGGAAATTTCAATATTACATCCAATTGTTACCCTATTTCCATTTAATATTAGTAATTTTTCTTCTCTATCTGGAGAGGCAATACAAACAATCTTAAACTTACTATTTTTTTTAAATTTATTTTCACTTTTCTTCATGTAACACTGTTTATTATATGTAATAGATTTTATATTTTCATTAAAAGTTAATACGTAGGGAATAGTCTTTTCTAAATCAGCTATCCCTTCTTTAACTGCTTGTTTTATATTTTCATCATCAATTGAATAAATAAATTTTGTATCATTAGATTTTTCTTCTAATTCTTCTTTATGTTGACTAATAGTAGATAATTTTTCTAACATAATTTTCGTTTTTTCCTTAATATCGCTATATGTTTCTCCTGATCTATCAACTTTAAAATCTAGTTTTGTATATTTACCATCTTCTTGAATAAATGAACCTTTAATTTGTACAATTTCCGATAGCAAATGAGTCGACATAAAGCCAGTACCAAACTTTCCTGTTTTTTTTTCTTCCAAGCTTTGCTTAGAGGAAATTTGTGTAATCAAATCTAATAAATTTTTATAACAAAATGGTAAGCCATTGTGACTAAATACAATTTGATTATTATAATATTCAATATTTATATCGATTTTTCTATCTTTTGGGGTACAGTCTGATGCATTCTGAATTAGTTCCCAAATCCATCGACGTCTAATAACTTTCTTTTCTACTTCGGAAGACTCTCTTATCTTTTTCAACTCATCCCAAATTGTATTTGAACTAGCATCCAAAACTTTATTTAATAATACATATTCATTATTCATATTAATAATCAACCTCATTTCAAAAATTAAATAATATTATTATATCATTTAAAAATTAATGGTATAAAATATAAAAAATCTTTCTTTAATAATTTTCTTTTTATTCATATTTTTCTACTCTTTTTATACGTTGATAGTAAAAACTCTGTCATAGCTTTTGCAGCATTAATAGCAAGAATGGCATGTCTATTTTCTGGCTTATAATTCTTAAAAGATTTACCATGAGCATCTCCATATTCATTACGAATTTCATCTAAACCATTGATAATATTAATCATACCGCTTAAAATTGTTTTAAACATCGCTTCATTATGACCACCAGGAGAAAGGTTCATAATTTTCCCTACTTTTTTGTAGAGATCTCTTAAACCTTCATTATTTTTATACAACACTTCTTCTGAATCCAGAATATGTTTTATACTACTTTCTACCATTGCTTTAGCCGATGTAATAGCATCTTCAGGGTCAATTTCAGCTTCTTTTTCGATTCGTTCACACTCTCTTAATATATAATTATTATCACTATTTCGAGCTAATTCTTTGATATTAAATAAGCTTACCTTGGAGTTCCTATTAGTTATAATACCCTTGTCTTTCTCATACTCAAAACCATTTAATTTAATCACCTTAATAAGCCTACTTATTTCTTCATCATTATCCCAATCATCGAGATCAATTTGCCATTTTATCAGATAGAATTCAATAACTTTTAATAACTTTTGAAACTCTATATCATTTTCAAGATTTAATGTAGAAATATATTCCCATGCTAAACTTTTTCTTTGACCATTATATTTAGGTGTTACATTCGGATTTTTTATTATATTAGCATAACTAAAAGAATTGTCTATCTCTTCCAAAACACTTCTACTAGATAAAATATTTAAAAACTTATCAATTAACATTTGCCTATTCATACCAATCAATTCCCTTCATTTATCGCCATATATTAATTACTATTTATATCATTAAAATAGTCTCATTTATCATATGTTTAACCAAAATATATCAATAAGTTTTATAAAACTTATATGTTAAGATTCGATTAATTTTTCTTCACGAAGTGGCTAAAAACCGCATCACTTATGATACGCTTCTGCTTATCAGTTAATGATGCGGTTTTTTAAAAATAACTATATCAATCTGTAGAAGAACAACAAGATAATCAAATAGAACACAACCAGACTCAAATGCTATATCATATAATAAGTTCTTAGAAGCTTACAAAGTAGACACGTCTTCTGATTAAACTAATACAGTTGATGAATTAACAGAAAATCCAGTATATATTGAGTACTTAAGAGGTAAACAGATAATAGAGAAAAATCACAAAGTGGAACTTATTAAGTATATTTAATTAATTAACTTGATACTTTTCAATAAAAAATAGAGCACCTCCATAACGTGGAGAATGCACTATTTCTTATAATGTATTTACTAGTCTTTCAAGTTCATCAGTATTAACTAGAGGTATATTCTTTAAAAGTTTAGATATATCTATTTTCGAGAAATTGTTTCTTTTACTTCATTTGGTAAAATTCCCATAAAGTAATTTTCTATATTATCCCAAAACCACTCAGTATAATTTAGTATTCTTTCTTTTCTGGTTGCACCAATCTGCTTTTTAGTAAATAAATACTTGAGCATCTCCACACTCGTATAATGTTTTGATTGAACATCTTGTAATATAGTATTTTGATAAAAATCACCTTGTTTAATTGCTTTTTCAAGAGGTGCTACTGAGTTCATTCTTAAATAAATTTGTGGTGTATTACCTCCTACAACTTGATAATTAAGTAATTTCCTAGCTTCACCAATACCTAAAGCAGCAATCTGAGCATCTATATTATTTGTTTTTGATCTAAGATGAAATGACGTTATAGTATCTTTATCTTTTACAAAATTATATTTAGGTGTCAATGCGCTTGTAATAGAATTCATTATAAAACTAGTGAAAATATCTCCATCCTGATTAAAAAAATATTTTTGATTATTTTCATTATTAATTCTTTCAGTTATAAACTTAATTTCTTTAATCTTCCCAAACTCAAAAGCAGCATTAATAATAGTTTGAGCAAATGCTCTAGCTTCAAATTTATCAGATATTTTTAATGACTTCATAAAATGATTACCTAGGTCTACAACCGTAAAGTGTTTGTCAGTTATTTTTTGTTGATTCACAAATTTTTCGAAAGAATCTAAAATAATTTTATATTTTGATTTTATGTCTTCTATTGAAATATCGCTATTCATACTTACTTCAACACCTGAAGTATATATTAATTTTTCAAACAACTTACTATGCTTTAATTTATCTCTTTCTTTATCATTAAATAATGCATACTTAAAACTTGGATATGACATTTTTTTATAATATTTCTCCCATATGCCGCTTAAATTCACTTGATAAATAGAACTATATGAAGGACTTTCAATATCATATTTTTTACTAAAGTATTTACCAAGATCAGATTTAATAAATGTAGACTCCATATCCGGAGTTACCATAATCATATCGTTACCAAACAAACTTCTTGGTCTCGCAACAAACGGTGAATATCCAAGTTTATTAGGCGATGAAAAATCTTTTTCTATCATCAATAAAACAGTCTTAACTTTATTATCCAATGAATCTTCATCACGTTTATTTTGTACGAAAATATATTTAAAATCTTCTGGACTAATAATAACATTACGATTATTACCTTTTTCCTTATAAACTGACAATACTTTTTTCATTACTTCTAATATTTGAGATTTTCTTATAGCTGACATTCCTTGTAATTTTTTTACTTCATTCATATCTTTCGATAGAAAATCAATTACTCCATACCCTTTTTTAACTTTATTTTTGTCTCTTGCTGCACGTCCAATTTCTTGAATATAATCAACTACATTTCCTGTTGGCGCATAATGATAAACGTTATTAATATCTGGAATATCTATCCCCATTCCGAACGCTTTAGTTGCTAGTACAAATTGTATATCTCCAGATTTATATTCCCTAAGAACCTCGTCTTTTTCTTCTTTTTGAAGTGTTCCATAATATTTACCTGTTTTCTTAGCAATTTCAGGTTCATTTAAATTAACAAAATTATAAAAATCTAAAAGTAGCTTTACTGTTGGGAAATATAGCAAAGATTTTTGATTTAATTTTTTGGCCTGTTGTAAGTGTTTTAAAGCCAAGGCATTTTTTGTTTTTCTATAATCCCTTCCTTCAGCCTCCAAATCTTTCTGACTACTACGTACTTTCATTATTAGATCTTCTCTTCTCACATTACCAAAATATGATATAGGACTAATCATATTTAAACTGTTTCTAGTATCTAAATACATATCTTCGCGTCCACCATATATTGCAGTTGCTGTAAATGTTACAATTGGAAACTTATATTCTTTTCTTAGCTTCGCTAAGTATATACCAAGATACCAATAGTCTGCTCTAAATGATTTACCCCAAGTGGTAACAATATGAGCTTCATCTATTATGACGATCCCAATATTTCTATCCCCAATAAGCATTTTAATATCACTACGTGCTTGTAGAGTTTCAGGAGATAAATAAAGAACATCAATTTTTTGGTTTTGAATGCCTTCTATTATATTCTCTTTTTCATATGGCGGTGTATTTCCATTTATAGTAGCAGATGAATTCACTCCTTTTCTGCGCATATTTTCAACTTGATCATTCATAAGTCCAATTAAAGGCGATATTACAAGTGTTAGTGGTTTATTATCTTTATATTTATCGGCTAAATATAATGCGGGTACTTGGAACATCACTGATTTTCCTGCGCCTGTTGAAGCAGTAATGTATATATCCCTAAATGCTTCTCCAAACATTGCATTTTCAGCCTGATTAACAATATCATCAACAATTTGTACTTGGGATATTGCAACTGTTTCTTTTGATTGATTTTCTATATTTTCATAAAATGCTATATTCCTAAATCCGTTATAACCATAAACATCTTTTAACACTCTTTCGTAATTTTCCTTATTATCAATGACCTGTTTTTTTATAGACAATGTTGTAAAGTAAAAATTTGCATTAGTCACATTACTAAGAATGTTAATTCTTTCTAGATAATTATTCGGTAACTTGTCGAGTGATCCAGATAAAATAAATACAATATTTTCGTTCTTTTCACTATTAATTATTTCATCTTGTAAATCTAAAAAAGGAATTTCGTCATCTGACAACTCAATACGTTTTGCATTTTCTGAAGGATAATTATCAGTTACTTGTACATTATATTCATGATTTTCATAAAGATTATAGACTTTTACATTTTCGTTAGTTTCTGGATATGTAACAAAATAATTTCCTGACTGTTTTGAATAGTCGATCTGACCATAAAAATTTGAAACTACTTCAAGTATTTTCATTTGTTCCGGTTCCAATGTGTTATCTTCTTCAAAATAGAGATCATGATATATAGTTTCAACATTTGATAATGTATTTTTATATGGATACTGTTTTGCATAAAGATTATTCTTCAAAATAATTATAGGCATTTTATTTATAGAAAAATAATCCTTAAATATTTGATATTCTTCAATGGTCATCCATTTATAATCTTCATTAAACGTTCGGTTTAAAATAATTTCATCTACTACTTGATCTTTCAAAATATTTAATTCTACTTTATCATAATAGTCGATATTAAATGAAAAATATTTATTCTCTTCTGGCATTAAATTCTTATCTATACCTTCAAGAACTATGATACTGCTACCATTTTCACTAATAATCTCTTCTATCTTATTCTTAACCATAATAATAGTCGCCTAACCTTTCTTTGATTTTAATAAATTTCAATTTTTTTAAAGCTTTCGACTCAATCTGTCTAATACGTTCTCTTGTAACGCCCATTTCTTGTCCGATTTCTTCTAAAGTATAAATTTGTCCGTTTTCAAATCCAAAACGCATCAATAATACCTTTGCTTCACGCTCTGTCAACTTATTACTGAAAAGATTATCAATTTCTTTTTTTAAAAATAATTCTGCAACTTGATTTTCAATACTTATACTTTTTTCATCAGGAATAAAATCAATTAATAGACTATCTTCATCTTCTCCAATAGTTGTTTCTAGACTTGCTAAATTTGATATAGTTTTGACCTTTTTCATCGTTTCAATTTCATCTACTTCACATTCCATTTTTACTGCAAGCTCTCTATTAGTTGCTGTTCTACTATGTATATTGAAAAATTCATTTTCAATGTTTATAAGTTTAATTATCTTATCACGCATATGTACAGGTATTCGTATGGTAGTACTAAAATCAGCAATTGATCTCGATATACTTTGTCTTATCCAATGTGTAGCATATGTTGAAAATTGAAATCCTTTTTCTACATCAAATCTTTCGACAGCTTTTAATAATCCTTGCATCCCAGCTTGAAACATATCCTCTTCGTTAAATGATGAAGTAGACAAACCTTTATATTTTAGCACATTTTTATAAACTAACTTTTCATTGGCAAAAGCTATGTTATCTAATAATTCTGATTTTTTTGCATAATCTTCTTTGTATTTTTCATAGTCACTTAAATATTTAATATTATGTCTTTTATCTACTATATCTTTTAAATCTTTAAGATTTTCTTTAAATTCATCATTATCTAAGAGATCATCTAATTCATCAGAATCTTCAATTTCTAATAAGTCTAACTCTTTATTTATAACTTTTTTATTTATATCATTAATAATTGTATAATCCATATCTTTCAGTAATTTACGAATAGTAACTTTTACTTCAGCACTATCAACTTCTTCTTCAAACCACTTTAATAAATCACTTTCTAACAATTCTTTATTTTCGTCAAACATAGAAAATAATCTCTTCAATTTATTTTTATATGAATCCTTAGACTCAACGATTATAATATCTAAAGATTTCAGTTCATTGTAGATAATACTCTTTTCATCATTTTTTATAGCAAATTGATTAAATAAATCCTCTAATCTCTCCCGTCTGATTTCACTACCAAAGATTATATTATCATTGATGTAATCAATGAATAGTGACAAATTATCACTCATAACAGTTCCAACCCCTTTATTTTGATAGGTTAATTATCTTCATCATTATAGAATAAATTACGCCCATTAAATTTAGCTCAACTTAAATATCGATAAATTAAAAAATAATAACTTTACTTAAGTGTTATTCATAATATATTAACAACTTTATTATACTGCTCTTTATATATAAAATCATTGATAATTAAAAAAACTTAACATATTCAATTTTTTTAGACTATTCCACACTATCTTATCAATTATTTATCACTGTAAGAATAAAAAAACAAGATCTCTAAAGAATATATGAATCTTATTTTTATAACGTATTTACGAGTCTTTCAAGTTCAACTTTATTAATGTTGATACTTTTTAAATTAACATTTGCTAAATTAGGTGCTAACCACTTGTTAAGACATATACTTTAATATGCGGACATTTTCATTAATGATAAGCATAATTTTTTTATTAAACTGTTTCGATCCACTATTTTCACTGTAAAATCATGACATGAAGTTTAATATCATCAACTATATTCATAGGAATTTTTCTTCTCTTTTTCTAGACAATACACACAGTTTTCCTACCATATTTGGAATCCATTGTTCTCTCTTTTGACAATAATTATAAAATCTCTCCTTTGATCTCCTAAATCTATTTTCAATTGGAATATATTCTTAATTTCATTACCTTCACAAATCAATAAATCCGGATATATTGTACTTAAAGATTTATCAATCATAGATAAAGACTGATAACTAAAAAATCTATACATATTCCAACCTACTAATTAAATAAACATTCCGCAATTCTTATATATAAATTATCAAGTTTATCTATAATTAATATAATCAGTTATATAATATAAAAAATATTATCTATAGGCACTGAATCCTTAAAATGGGAACTTAATAAAAACACTATGTTCTAAGCTGCTAATTCTCTGTATTTTACAGGGGGTAAGTAACCTAGTTTTTGTTGAATTCGATTATTATAGTTTTTAATGTACTTTTCGACAATATCTATTACAATATGATTAGAATTATTAAACTGATTATTGATGTAAAAAATTTTAGACTTTAGCGAAGAATGGAAACTTTCTATCGAGGCGTTATCAGCAGGTGTTCCCTTTCGGGACATACTTCTGATAATGCCTTTTTTAGGTCTAACTCCATAGTTCAAATGATGCTTCTGCATAATTCTCTGTACTTTCTTATGATTAATTGGTGATGTATAACATTGATTAATCAGTGCTGTAATCTTACGATAACCGTAGGTATATTGTTTACCAATGTGTTGTGAAAATCTATAACTCATCCCATTCGATACCATCGTCACCAAGTTTTCACTTGTGTTCTATTTCTAATATTTAATTCTTTCATAATTTCTTTTGTTGAAAATCCTGCTGCTTTCATTTCAACAGCTTTATACTTTGTTTCTACTGAATAAGAAACTCTTTTCATAGAAAAAACACCTCCGCATGATTCATTTTAATATGAATTCAACGAAAGTGTTTTTATATAATTCCCACTAATTGGGGTCAGTCCACTTCTGCGTATCGGTTAATAATGCGGTTTTTTATTATCTTTTATTTGTTTTGTAAATTTTCAAGCCCTACATTATTTCTTTCGCTTCCTAAAATAATCGTTTTACTATTCCTTGAAAGTTTAGGCCAATAAGTATCTTTTAAACTTATAAGTAATGAATTCTCTGACTTGCAATTTTCAAATATACAATTATTTATTTCGAATCGTTTACTTTTTATTTTTTCATAACATCCTAAATTTACGACATATCCACTTTTAACGCCAATATTTTTAAATAAACATCCTTCAATTTTTGTATCTAAAAAGTCATTCTTAGTGAATAAAAAATCTAAATAACCTTTTTTAAACATGGTAGGTTCAATTGAAGCATTAGAGAATACTGAATTATAAAATTCGTTGCCCATCTTACGCATTGTTTCAAAATAACAATTATTAAATGAAGTTTTCGAAAACGTATTATTATAACCTACTTCTATTGAATCTATATTAGTTGCCTTTAAATTCTCAATTGAGCATGAACTAAAAGTCACACTTTTCATTTTATTCAACTTTAAATTGTTTACTTTACTATTAGATATATCAATATTTTTACTTTCACTATTTTTAATTTCACTATCTATTATGTCAAAATTACTTATGTTTAATTCTTCATCTATTTGATTTATAATAGTATTTTTAATTAATCCCTTATTATCAGAACAACATAACTCCCCTAATTCGCAGTAGTCATCAAAAAAAGAATTCTTTATCTCTAAATAGTCAGAATCAGAATAAAATATATTTTTTAAGCTTTTGAATGTTGAATTTTCTATTTTAATTGATTTCCCCATAACAAGATTATTTCTCGATTTTAAGAATGCTAACAACTCATATTCTCCAGAAAAATCACTACAGTTATTAATGTCCATTACTTCATCTTTTTCTTTATTTAATATTTTTTGATATTTGAAAACACTATCTTTTATATTAATTTTTTTACATACTAAGAATCTATAATTCTGAATATATACATGACTGTCATATATATTTATTTTACCGTTACTACTTTCATATAGTGGTATAGTAGTTCTTATTAATGAATGCGATATATTAATTTCAGAATCATCATCACTCTTTATAATTGAACTATCTTGCTCACTAATCGCATAAATTCTACAATTTTCAAAGTCTAAGATACCTGATTTTAATGTCATAGGGACAAAATCATCTTTTATATTTATATCACAATTTTTAAATTGTAATCTCCCTTTAACAGTAATAATTGATGATAGGTTAATAACCTTATTTTTAATAATTTTTTCTTCATCTTGATTTACAACCATAATCTGTTCTAACTCAAATAAAGTTTTTTCTTCAAGACTTTCTGATTCTTGACTTAAATCGTCTTCAATATCTAAATCTAGAATAAAATCGTCATCTATTGTAACTGAATTAAACCAACTAAAACCTTCTATCCCTCTTAGTTTATAGATATTATTTACTGTATTTTTTATTTCTTTTATTGTTTTATTACCAAAATCAAATAATTCGACAATTTCTTCAAATTTACTATTAAATTCAAAATTATTATCGTTTAAAAAACCATATTCTAACAATAATTGTAGTAGTACTTTTTTTGTAGTAACAGAGTCTAATTGATTTACAGATTCAACTAAATTAATTGTAGAATATTCGATGTTTAAGTACCTAAATAAACTATCTGCAAAGTACTTCTGATTTTCACTTGTGTTTTCGAAAGTTTTAGAAGCTTCTTGCAATAATGTATACAATATTTTTTTATCTACTTCTTTTAAATCATTTATACTTTTACTTTGATTAATGCCAAATAGCATCTGTTCTTTTAACTCTTTTACTTTCAATGCTAATTTTTCTGTATGACTATATAGGTTCTCAACTTTATGCATGTTATTTAATAACATATTATCAATTTCTACATCTGTAGCGGACAATCTTTTTAATAATTCTATTAATACATCCTGTGCTTGAGCCAGACTAGAAATTTGTTGAGAGATTCTAACATTCTTTTTATTTGATAAGGTTGCTAAATCGATTATTCTAGTGTACCACTTCTCATTTTTTATAGTTTGAAATTGTTTTTCTGATTCACTTGTTAATTTGTCAATAGCTGTCTTTAGATATTGAATATCGTTATTATTTTGACCAAAATCATTTAAATTAAATTCAACTTCATACTGACTCACCTATAAATCCTCCAATATATTCGAAATATTTTCTGATGATCTATCTATTTTATTATCTAAACTTTTCATAATTGCATGATTTTTTTTAATTTTTTTCTCATTTATCTCTATTTCATTTATTAAAGTATTCAAATTCATTGTTGTACCATAAATATAACCACTAGAATGTAGTATTTGTTCAAATGCCCCTTTACCAAATATTTCATCCATTATATTTTTAGTAGTTTTACCTACATACATTCCAACAATAATACCTGTTGCAAAACCGATTACTCCAGCAGGAAAGAATAAACTTAACCCTCCCATAGCCGAACCAATAACTGCTCCACTCAAAGTTTCTTGTCCAATCTCCGTAAAAGCCTTTTCTTTAGTTATCTCACCATTTTTATATTTTAAATAATTAAAAATACTTGATGTACTAAAACTTACGACAGCTCCAACAATTCCGCCATTTTTCATTTGTTTAGCAACGGCATTTTTAGTTATTTTACTATTTGCTTGGCCATTTTTAACTTTATTTATTAAACGTTCACTAGACTTTTTTGACGTTTCAAAGTTTCCTATTTCTTTTACTTTCATATTTTCTTTAGCATTTTTTAACTTTTCCAAGAGTTCTATATTATTTTCTCTTATAGCTTTTTCTATATTTTCATTTAACATTTTTTCAACAGATTGCTTAGTACCATCAGTTCCGACTATTATATCATTAGGACTAATAGTATTTTTATCTATTGCTTTTAAAATATCTTTAACATTTGTGCGTAATCCAGTTTTTCCAATAGCATTTTTCACTGAAACGCCTTTCTCTACCCCAGTAAGTCGATTTTTCACTATGCCATCAATACCTGGGGCATTAGACGTTTCTTCACCTACTAATTTCGTTTTTTCAAAAAGTCGTTTAAGACTTCCATTTCTATCTCTTAAAAAATCCACTTCTTGAGCTGTACCAGTTAATCTTCTTTTTAAATTATCTTCTATTGGTTGTCCACCTGATTGAATATATTGTTGAGCTAACTTAGGATCATTAAAAACACCACTGATACTAAAAGCATCTACGTTCAATTGATGAAATACCTGTATATCTCTCGCACATTGTTTACTACCTTCAAATGTTAAATTAGTGTTAGCTAATTTATTTATAGATTTTGCAACTCCATCTAATGACTGGCTACTAATTAGTTCATATTGTGCAGCTAAATTAGTAAAGTTCATTGCCTCACTAATTAAGTCAGGGTTGTTTTTTAATTGTTTTTTTAAATCATTACATAACTCGATCGTCTCATGTACTTCTTTACATCTTTCACAGTATTTCATTGACATATTTAAACCTCTTTTTAAATATAAATATTGTAAAAAATAATTAAAATCTTTAAAAATATTTTATCATAATATTATGTAATTTAGTCACTTTTCTATTGGTAGTTATTTCACATTTATTGACCTATAAAAAATACCTTTATTTTATTATTTATTATATATTTAAATTCTAGAAAAATAGAAAGGAATTTAAGAATGTTTAAAGTTAATAAAGATGAAAAGCAGCTAGTTAAAGCAGTAGTTCAATTACTTAATATAGCTTCTGAAAATTTAGAATTTAACGAAGAAGTATTCATTAGCTCAAACCAAATGCTAAGTGAGCCATTTATCACTAATAAAATAAGCATTGAAATAAAAGATGATTTCAAACATGTTATCAATCAATATGGCGCACACGCTGGTTCTGTCTTAATACTTAACCGATTATTCGACGCTTTATATCAATTTTTGAAATATAATTACGATCAAGAAATGCTAGATGAACAATTCGAACAGGTAAAAGAAGAAATCGTATCATATTTTATTGATAAAGAAAGCGTTACTCGTTACTTAGAATATTGCTTACTACAAGATAACTTAATTAATTTAAGTGATAAAGAAATAAAAAATATAAAGATAGCCATTACTTTCGGCGGATCAAAAGAATCTTTAAACCATCGATTTCATTTAACGCCTATTGTAAATAATATTGAATCTGTTGTTGCAAGATTAAAACAACTCCCCCAATCTAATATGAAGAATGCAAAAACTTACAGCCAATATGAAAATATTCGATTAAGCAAATTAACTAAATGCTTAGCTGATACCAGTGAATTCAATCCAAATGGTCATTTCTATAGCGATATTCAGTTTAAAAGAAAAGATATTCAAATAAGCTATTATGCGACGATGAAAAGTTATATTAGCTCAACTTCATCAATAAAAATGCCTACTAAGGAAGACCTATATAAAGATATTAATAATTTAATGAAAAATGTTGCTAAAGAACAAGATAATGACTTTACTAAAGCATTTTATACATTTAATGATACTTTACTAATAATAACCAATTGTATGGTCAATAGGTTATTACCTTCTAACACGTATTGGCAATTATTAAATCACAATAAAAAGCTTTTATCTAAGTATGAAAATTCTAAAGCATCACTCAATCATACTTTATCAGAGACATTTATTGACACATTACTTACTTCTAATAATTCTAAAGAAATACTCAATGAAGATTTTTCTAAAGTAGTTGAGCTACTCTCAAATGTAATACCTAAGCATTTAATTATTTTAATAAATAGTGATACTTATAGTTTAGAGGAGCTTTTAGATGAAGATTTTCTTGATAATTATAATCATAATTTAATATTTCATTTCAAAAAGAGACCCTCTTACTACCCTTTACATCAAGTGTTTAAAGATTTTTATATTTATTACTTTAAAGGATTCAATGATTTAAGAACATTAGCAAATTACACTCGAATTTTAATAAAAGAGGAAATGTACAACAGTTATACTAGAAATAAGTGCTTTGATATATTTGAATTTAATGATTATTTACATACTAAAATTAACAACTTTAATTTCAAAGATATAAAATCTAATAGTAGTAAAGATAATACTTCTCAATCTCTAAGTATTAATCAGGATAAGCTATTTACGAGTTTAAAGCCTATACATTCTAAGAGCACATTTTCATTATTTGATGACGTTAATTTTTTAAACATCTATAAATCAAAACTAATAAGTAGTCGTAAATAAAAAAATTTCAATATTTTTAATTAATAGGCTGATAACCGATTTCTTAGTAAACACTCATTAAAATTTCACATTAATCTATTAGTAATTCTAAAGCGCAAACACTCTTGCAATACTGTGTTTGTGCTATTTTTTTAGGTTATTTACTAAAATTTCAAATGTGAAAGTTTAAATAGGAAGATCATTACTTGCTTCGTATACTCTTAACATAAGCAACAAAAACTAGTAACAAAATTAAGTGCTTATTAAGAAAGGATGTTTAATCAATGAAGAAAAAAAGTTACGAACAAGAACTACTATACAAAGGGGCAAAGAAAATCACTGAGATTCTACCTCCACATACAGAATACTCTTTTAATGATGTGAAAAATATAGTAACAAAAATATTGAAACTCAATGGTGTAAGCGTTTCAGTTAATGATCAAAGAGAAGCTGGACGTCGTTATAGTATTTGGGTGAAAAAGTTCCCTGGTGCCAATGTTATTATCATCGGTTGTAAATCAAATGGTAATTTAATTTACCGTAAAACAGGGTCAAATCCATACAATAACAGCAACACTTCGAAAGGAGGTGTTCGCTAATGGCTCAAACTAACTTTTCATTTAATCCTTTACCGTATTACGTACCAAAAAAAGGTTGGTATAAAGACTTACCTCCTAAAGAAAAAGGAGGACAGCCTACCACAGTTAAATTAGCGGGTCCTATCGTCATTAAAAATAAGTTTATTGACCCTAAAACTAAAACTGAAAAAGTGATTATTTCAGATGATAATCAAACAGAAATTATTGAATCTAGTGACATTTTAACAGCACAAAAACTCCCATCTTTAATTAATTATGGATTTAGTATTAATGAAAAATATACAAGAGATTTAGGTTACGCATTGCAACAAAAGCGCGATGAATTGCCTGTCTCCTATTTATATAAAGGCGTAGGTATACTAGAAACTCCATTTGGTCCCATTATATCGTTAAATAATCCCTACACGACCAAAGAATTTGATGCAAATAGCCCACCTAAACCACTTTGTGACACATCTTATGATTTAAAACCTAAAGGCACGTTTGATGGTTGGTTTAATATGTATCTTAATGAGGTCAAAGGCCATTTGCATTTGGAGTTAGCAACCACATTCGGAATTTCTGCCTTAGTAACAGCATTTCTGAAGCATAAACATGATGTTGAATTCGCTGGTCTCACCTTTAGTTTTACAGGTCAGTCATCAACCGGTAAGTCAACCGCAGCTGCATTAGCAGTATCAGTCGCTGGTAACCCTACCAAAGGTAATGAAACTCTCTTTAGAAGTTGGAATGCCACACGTAATGCACTTGAAGGTTACTTGAGTAACAATTTTGGTATACCTATTGTATTTGACGAGCTTTCATCAGCAACTTTTAAAGATACAACGGGGTTATTGTACTCCATCACTGAAGGTCAAGGGCGTCAACGTTCAAATGTTCACGGAGAAGTTAAAACGCCTAAGAATTGGGGCACTTCTGTCATTTCAACATCAGAGTATAGTATTTTTACTGATTCGGCTAAAAATGATGGATTACGTGTAAGAACCATCGAGATTAATGAACAATTTACTACAAATGCGACCAATGCTGACAATATCAAAAAAGCTGTGGCACTAAACTATGGTCATGTTTTACCGTTAGTAGCTCAATACCTTATAAATCGTGAAGATGAAGTTATTCAATGGTTTTACAAGGAAATGGATTGGTTTGATGCTAAATTGAAAGATGAAAAAAGCAACACAGGCACTCGTATGTTTAAGCGTTATGCAGTCATTACAACATCTGCGAAAATATTAGGTCG
>ERZ1023217.104-NODE-104-length-24709-cov-15.692099_pt1 | contig 24709 bp, 42 predicted proteins | sample MGYA00380448_ERZ1023217 | MGnify/ENA primary metagenome ERZ1023217 (study PRJEB33173, sample SAMEA4830360) | metagenome | study: EMG produced TPA metagenomics assembly of the PRJEB25223 data set...
ACATCATGAGCAATTTTAAGTTCTTTATCTTTACGCTTGTTCATTTGATCTATTAAATCATCACTCATTTTTTTATTTAAATTAGTTAATTCTTGTGATTCTTTTTGAGTTATCTCGCCATGATTAATACGCATTTTATCTAATATCTTACTAGATTTTTCAGAGTAATTTACGAATGAACCAAGTGCCGATTTAGTTTCTTTAGATACACCTTTACCAAACACATCAACTTTATCAGTAGCTTTAGCCACACCTTTGTGAATACCATCAAAAGATACTTTTAACATTTTAAACATAGGTGTCAATTCTAATAGTTTAGCTGAAAATTCTTTTGTTTTATCCCAAGCAGTTCCTATTCCTTTTGTGAATTTACCTATCCATGAGAAGTCTAAACTACCCGCAGTTTCATTCCATAAACGTCCTAAATCATGTATGCCTTGTTTAAACCAACCTAACTTTTGATACGCTATAGTGAATACAGTAGTAATAATTGTGAGTGGTAAAGTTAATTTTCCAATCGCTCCAATTGCCAATTTAGACACATTACCTAAACTACCAAATCTTGATATCAGTCCACCAAGTAAACTACCGAATTTACCAAATTTACCGCCAACGCCTGGCACCTTTTTACCAAGCCCACCAAATCCAGTACTTAAATTACCGACTGCATCTCCTAACTCACTCATGTGGCCTTTAGAGTTTTTAGCAACTTTTCCAGTTTTACCAATTGAATTAGAAGCTACATCAATTGCTTTAGCATTAATAGCTGCTTCTGCACTATTGATAGCCATTGTTTTATTTAAATCTCTATAGCCTTTTACAGCTTTAGAAATCACACCTGCTAAAATACCACCTGCTAAAATAATCGGACCTATTGCACCTGCAAACAAACCAAGCGCAATTACACCTTTTCTAGCAAATCCAGGCATACTACTAAATTTATCTACAAAGTTACTTAACCAGTCCGCCCCTTTTCTAATGGCAGGTGCTAAATCATTACCTATCTTAATTCCTAGTGATTCAAATGCACCTTTTAATTGTTCAACTGAACCTTTAAGGTTATTTTTCATTTGATCAGATGCTTTTTTACTTGCCCCATCTGAATTTTTTAAAGCATTACTGTACTTATCAATTTTAGATTGTCCAGCATCAATTAACGATAAGAAACCGCTTGCCGCTTCACTACCTACTACAGTAGAAATAGCTGCTAGTTTTTGTTCTTTTGACATTCCTTTTAATCCATTTTGGAATTGTGAAATCAATTGTGGCATACCTACAAAGTGACCTTTAGCATCCATTAAATGGACACCTAATTGTTGCATTAATGTTGATGCTTCTTTGGATGGACTTGCTAATTTGATAAATGATGCACGTAATGCAGTACCTGCTTGTGAGCCATCAAGACCTGAATTAGACATTACTTCGATTGCCGCGGAAGTATCTTCAAGTGTTACACCTAATGCTTTTGCAGGTGTACCAGCATATTTAAGCGCATCACCCATGTAATTAATGTCTGCAGCACTATCATTTGCAGCAGTAGCAAGTAAATCGGCTACATGTGTTGCATCTGAAGCTTTTAGTCCAAACGCATTGATTGATGAAGCCATAACTTGTGCAGTAGTTGCTAATTCTGCGCCACTTGCTTCAGATGCACTAATTACACCTGGCATAGCCTCCATTGTTTGCTTAGCATCAAATCCTAATGATGCTAACTCTTGCATACCTTTTGCAACTTCACTTGCACTTTTACTTGTTTTAGCACCCAAGTCGACCGCTTCATTCGTCATAGCTTTTAAATCACTACTACTTGCTTGAGCAATTGCGCCTACCTTTGACATTTGCGCTTCAAAATCGGCACTTGTTTTAATTGCAGCACCAAAACCTGCTACAACCGGTGCAGTAATACCTACACTCATTGTTTTACCTGTACTTTTCATTTTGTCGCTGATTGCTCCAAATTTATTGGATAGTTTATCAGCATGTTCAGCTACTTTAGTAAAACTACTATTAGCAATTACTTGTTCACGATTAAAGTCATTCATTTCTGACTTAGTTTTATTAACTTGTCGCTCTAACTTGTTTAATGCTGAAAGTTCATTATTTACATTTCGTTCGGCACTTGCTAATAATTTATTGTGATTTTTAATCGTTGTATTCAGTTGCTTAAATTCTTCGCCAGTTTCTTTTAATTCCTTATTAGAAGTTTGATAGTTTTTAGTAACTTTCTCATGTGAAGATAATAATTCTCTATTTTCTTGTCGTAACTTTTTAACTTGAGATTCTTCTTCTTTGTACTTAGCTACTAACTCTTTATGCTTTTCTACTTGTTTTTGTATCGCATTATTTGCTCTATTTAATTGTGCAGTGGTTGCTTCATTACTTTCTTTTAAGTCTTTTTCAGCTTGTCTTAATTGTTTTAACTTTTGCCATGCTTCATCTTTACGTTTTACCGTTCTAGCAAATTGTGCCTCAGATTTTTTTAGTTCGGCGTTTGATTCTTTCATAGCATTAGTAGATTGATCGTAAGCTAGTTTATTTTTCTTATTTGTTTCTACTAGTTTTTCATAAGCACGTTCTACATCTTTGACACGACTTACTGCATTTTGATAATCAGCATTTAATCTTGATAAATCATTTTTAGACTGTACAAACATTTGATTTTGAACTTTTAACTTCTCATTCAAACCTTTTAAAGTTGCTTCGTACTTCTCCATAGATTTTTCTGAATTATCAAAGGCGGATAGGTTTGCCTTCATTTCACTATTTACGACACCTAATTGTCGTTTCAAGCCTTTCATACCTTCTTGAACGCCAATCGCATCAAGTGACATCTCTAAGGTTAAACCTTGTAACTTTTCATCCATTTATATTTACCTCCTTTCTAACCACCGAACAATAATTTTAAATCTTTACCTGTGTAAACTTTATCGGTGCTTAATTTTTGTTCTTTTTGTTGTTGAGACGCTTCATCTTCTTTATTTAAAGCAAGTAAGTCTAATACTTCGAAATAAGGTTGTTGTTTTACTTCTATGATTGTCCATCCGTACTTTTCCATACAGTACGTTTGTATCTTTTTAATGTTCGATAAAATATCTTTTATTGAAATTACTTTCCTGTCTTTCCCGCTTCTTCTGTTTCAATTTCTGTATCTTCTTCATCATCACCGTTGACTTCTCGAAAGATATCTTGAATCGCTTTTGTATATGTTTTTGTACTCATACTGTTTAAGATTGTTTCTTCTGTTAAGCCTTGTTCTTTGAATAAATCGACAAGTAATTGACGTTCTTTTACTCTGACTTTACTTGCATCAGGTTTCTCTTTCTCACGTTCCTTTTCTACCGCTTCTAAATACGTATAGCATTTTTCAGCTTCTCCTAATGTGATAAAGTCCTTTTTATAGATTTCAGTTTTACCAGTTTCTTGATTCTTAATTTCAAATCTAATCATTGTATTAGCTCCTTTTCTTCAAATAAAAAAGACACAGTAATAATTACTGTGCCTCGTCTTTGTTTGTAGTAGTTGGTTTCGTTTTAAATTCGGGTACGTCTACATAATCTGACACCTTTTCATTTTTAACATGTGCTACTCTGAATGTACCTTCAGGGTATACTGTATTAGGTTCAAGATTATTAATGGTTACTTTAGATGTACCATCTTCATTTAACTCTGCTTCTCCCACTACATTGTCTTTTTTATCGTATACTTTTAATTTTGTAACCATAATTTATCACTCTACTTATTGATGATTTACACTAGTTGTTGTTTCGTGTGTTTCAGATGGATTACTATCTGAATGTGTTAAATTACTTACTTCATGCGCTTCAGTTGGATGAGATTCGTCAATAATACCATGATCAGTGTTACCGTTAAATTCTGATTCACTGTGTTTGTCAGTTGCTAATATTGGTTTAGTGTAACCAACGAACACTTTTTGTAAGAATTTGTCTGCGCCTTGTTTACCTTCGTGATAACCATAAGCGACACCAGTCACATTGCCATCAACTTCAATTTTACGGTTCATCCAATCTCCTACAAGTTTTGTAACTTCAGGCGCTTCCGCTTTTTCGCCTTTAGTTTTGAATTCTAAGTTATCTAAACTAAATACACCTTTCATTAATGAACAATAAATTGGTTCGCCTGTGATACCGTCTTGAGATTCACCTACAACAGTTACATATGGCGCACGTGTATCTTCGCCTACCCATGCAGTACCGTTAGCATCTTTTTTACGTCCAATTACAGTGTTTAATTCGTCAGAAGGTACGTTGAATACTTCTAAATCAGATTTAATTTCGTTTGTACCTTGTTTTTTAATCCATACACGTTTATTTGATGCAAACATATCTACTTTATCAGGTGCTAAACCTGTAATGTTCATACGAACAGTACCACCTTTGTCATCTTCCCATGTATATAACTCTGTTACTTTTTCCGCTTTATTGTCGAATACACCGACATAGATTCGTTTAAATCCAGCTACATATGATCCCATTCTTTTGCCTCCAATTTTTATAAAAATAAAAAAACACACCTAATCGATGTGTTTTTCTTTATAATATTGATTTTTAGGTACGCCTTGATATCGTCGTGACATCACGTACCGTTTTGTTTCTTTAAAATACGTATCAAGTTTGCTTGATGCAGGTAATAAATCATTTTCCCACATTAAGCGTCTAATTCGTTTTGTGATATCTATTGTTTTCTGATGATGATATGTTTCAACATCTACCTGTATTAGATATTCTTCAGCTAAATAGTTATTCGATACAATTGTATTTGGTTCGTCGTAAATAGGAGTTAAAATAACAAAACTATTTGTAATGTCTGCGTTTTTTGACGTTTCATAAAAATAAATTCTATTATCTAATTCGGATTTTAAAAATTCATCTTCTAGAATTAACGTCCTTATTATGTTTAAAATATTCATAGTTTTTTCTTCAACTCCTTAATAACGACATTTCGATATTCTGATTCTACTTCTTTTAAGGTTTTAGCAATCACACCAAAACCACGTGGCGTGTATTTTTTACCATTTCTTGTATAACCATGTTCATTTAAGTGAATAATTCTATATCTACCCGTTGGCCCTTTCCATTTAATACTTTTAGCTCTTAAAACAGAAATATTTTTGCTATATGGTTTTGTTACGGTCATTTCTTTGATAGTGTTACCAGTTGCTTTAAAACTTTCAAAGTTACTTTTTAATGCTTTCAATAACACTTCAGAACCTTTATTTAATGCTTCATCTTCAATTTGAACCAACTCTTTTGAACTAAATCGTTTTTCTAATTGCGATAACACTTCTTCCATACCTTTAACTTCTACACTCATACTTCAGATACCAACAAAGTGATGTAGTGTTCTCTAGGATGATTCACTCTAATTTCTTTAATAGCAAATAATTTATCTCTATAAATTGCTTTATCGATTTTTATTATATGATTAGATTTAACGATATAGAATTCAGAAGCATCTCTAATAACAATATTCAACGTAATTTTAGTTTCATTCGATTTTAATATTTCCATATCTTTTATGACTGGACTGTATATTTTACAAAAACAACTATATAGTGTTTCTTCTTCGTTTTCGTCGGGATATGGTCCATTGTTAACATATTTAAAAAAGGTAAGATGATTTTTAAATTCATTGAATTCCATAAAATCACCTCACCATTTTTTTAATTTAAGTATCATAGATTGTAAAGTTTTTTCATTAAATGCTTTTGATTTATATATTTCAGTTATAAAGCCACGTGTTTCAAAATCTCTAGTGACAATATACTTTATGGCAGTCATAAAAAGCGAATACTCTTTATCACTTTCAGTATATTCAGGTACACCACTCAATAATAATTCAGCTTTAGCAGATTCGATTAAATCAGTAATTACACTATCTTCAAAGTTATAATCTACTTTCAACCACTTTTTCAAATCTTCTAAATTCATCTAGCATCGCCCCTAATTTGTAGATACAACCGCTGATCTAGTATTAGGTCTTACTTCTACATTTCGGGGATTATAAGGGTTTATTTGTTACATTTGCAATACGAAATGCACTGTCTAAGATACGTTGTTGGTCATACCAAGCAGTTAAAACGAATAAATATTCACCCTTAGTCACATCTTTATCTGTATCATAAGTAGTAGAATTATAGTTAATTCCAAAGTAATTAAAATCTCCGACAACAGGATGAATTGCAGCATCTGTAAAAATAACTGGTTTACCAAATATTTTTTCCGGTTGTGCTTCATATAATGGTGTTGAACCATTAGCTAATGTTGAAACAACATTTATATAATCAGCATATTTCATATAAATACTTGCGTTTTCTCTAAAATCTTCATGTAAATCTGCAAGTGCATTCGTAACTGCTTCATAAATGTTTATACCATCAACAGACTTCACTTTGTTGCCATAGTAAAATGACATGTGTTGAGATTCATAGCTACTTGGCGCAGTCGCAAATGCGTCTTTACGTTCTTTAGCCGCTAAGCCAGATTGTAAAGAATTTTCCACGAAATTTACTAAATCAACATCTGAACCATGAATTATTGTATCTGATACTTTAGCTATAACTTTAAATTTATTTGAACCAAATTTAACCGTATCGCCTTTTAGTTTCACTTCTTTTGCAACATCTTCATCAGTAATAAAATCATCATTATCAATGGTATAGGCTACACGTGGCAATTCTAATCCTTTAATATTAGTTAAACGTGCTTTTTCGCGTAATTTATTTTTTGCAAAAGGTTCAGATACAATCTCATTCGATAATGAAGTAGGTAAGAGTTTATCTCCACCACTCTCATTATCAACTGGTAAAGCTGTTAAAGTTTTTTTAGCTTCATGTGATGGTGCTTTAAACTCATCAGGTTTTAATGCATGTCGATAAAATTCGGCCTTTGCTTTAATTCGTTTTTCTTCATTACTTAGCTTTTGATAGGCCGTAACTGTATCATTTAGTTTAGCTTTTTCTTTTTGTTCAATTTCTTTTACTTGTTGTTCAACGATTTCATAACGTTGTTGTAAACCTTCTTTTTCACTTCTTAATTTCTCAATATCCTTTATATCTACATTAGGATTTGAAGCTTGTTTACTTAATTCTTCATTTTTGTTTGATAATTGTTGTCCAATCATTCCTAACGATTGTTTTAATTCAAATAATGTTGGCATTCGTTTACCCTCCTATAAATTAAGTGTGAGTTTTAAAGTTTCACACTCTTTTATAATTTTTCGTCTTAATTTTTGTTCTTCTAAGTGCTTTGTTACATTATTGTCTTGTTTTGTAATGGATGAAGGTACAGATTTAAATAACTTATAGCGTTCATCAGATATGCTTGCTGCGATTTCATTAGGCTCTAAAATTTCATCAATAAATCCTTTTTCTAATGCTTCACTTGCAGTAAGCCATGTTTCAGCATCTAATAATTCTTTCAGTTCTTCTTCGCTAATATTAAGCGCTCTATCTAAATATGCTTGATTACTTGCTTCATCCGTTTTATCTAATAAATCTGCTGTATCACGTAATTCTTTGGCATTACCTACTGTCATAATCCATGAATTATGAATCATCAAAAAGCTGTTTTTGTGCATAAAAATAGTGTCACCGCTCATAGCGATCACACTTGCGATTGATGCAGCCAATGCATCAATATAGATATTAATTTTTGCTTTATGCATTTTAAGCATATTGTAGATAGCATGACCTTCAAACACGTTACCACCCGACGAGTTTATGTGAACATCTATTTCAGAAACATTACCTAATTCATCTAATTGTTGCTTAAATCCAGGTGCTGTTACTTCATTTGCAAACCATTCTTCACTCACAATATCTCCATAAATGAAAATCTCGCCTTTTTTATCCGTTTTCTTTTTGATTTGAAAGTACTTTTTCGTTGTCATCTCTATCACCACCTTTCAATGATTTACGTAACTCTAGTGGTGTGTCAATTGGATATAAGTCGCCACTAATAAATGGTTTATCGCCATTTTCGACTGGCGGTAAATCTTCAAGTTCTCGAATTTCATTGATAGTGTAATAACCACTCCGAACTGCTTTAAAGTATACTTCAGCTTGTGTAGCACTATCTGCACGTAAATATGCTTTTACATTGAATTTGAAATATCTATTTTTCTTACGGTCTAAAGGTGTCAAAAGTTTACGATTAAATTCTGATTCGTATTGTTTAATAATAGAAATTAAAGTGTGTTGTAAGAAAAATCGATTTAATTCTTCATTCTTCGTAAAGTTACTACTTTCATTAGCATTTAAGAACACTGCAGGTAGTTGAAAGACATTCGCTACACGTTCTCTAGTAAGATTTTCACTTGCAACAATATCTTCAGAAACATATTTCTTAGTTATTGGATCAATTTCTACACCAGGCTCTTGAAATAAAATACCGCCATTCTCTTCGTAAAACTGTTTAAAGTTTTCGATTACACTTTTACGTTTTTTCACATCAATATTTGAACCATATTTAAGCACAAATGAGTCTGGCTTTTGCATTTCTGATAAATTGAATTTACGTATAGCAGCATCAAAGTCTGTTGTATTTTTAAGCACATCAATAGGACTTATCCCTTTTAACATATTTGATCCTACAATGTGTTTAAAATGCAACATATCCATATTATGAATGATAAGTTTGTTACCGGAAGCAGCGTGAATAATGTAATAGACTTCTCTACTATTATTCTCTATTGCTATATTTACTATGTCTGAATTTAATAAATATAGTTTGCTAGGTTGTGAAAATGTATCTCGTTCAATCAATACATATGCATTACCTTTTTCATTTCTTACCGTTTCAATTTGATTGATAAAATCATAACTACTTACTGAGTTATTAGGACTAATTGTTAATAGTTCAGATACGTTTGTGTTTATGACTTTATAATCTTCATATAACTTAATTGGCATGCTAGATAATGAATTTGCTAACCTAGTTACTGCAGAAAAAATAGTTTCATTGGTTTCTAAAGTATTATTGATATTCCCCCAAAATGATTTGTTACGCCATGGCGAGAAATCATAAAGTGTATTACTTGTTTCATCTATCCAATTATCAATTAATCTACGCTTTATCCTAGTAAAGATGTTCACACTTGCGATTTTAATCACCTCCTTAATCCATTAAGTCTTTAATACTTAAAAATTCAATATTTCCCGTGTTACTTTCTTCAGTAAGTTTATTCATAATATCGGTATACGTATTTAATAGCGCTGCAAAGCCATCTATTTTACGATATCGACTTTGTTTAGATGGTAGCCAGTTTCCGTTTCTATCAAGTTTTAATTTCACATTGTTTACGTACCATTTAAATAATGGATTATTGTTATAGATTACTTTGCCATCTAAAAATAACTCTTTTAACGATTTTAAAGCAGGACTCAATGTTAATGCGCCCTGCCTTGTTTCTTCAGTAACAAACCCATAATTCTTTAACTCTTGATTAAGTCTAAATGCGTTCGCTCTGTCATATGTAATTTTTTCTACTGGATGATGTTCATTCACTTTTAATATCCAGTCATATACATCTGTATAATCTATATAAGGTTTATCTTGTATAGTCAGATATCCCGCTTCTTCCCATTCTCTATATGGTATTTTTTCATTCGCTAGGTCTACCTTATGTTTTGGTATCCAAGAGTGACTTAATATAGCAATTTTGCCATTATCTAATGCGAATGTAGCACATGCAGATGTAAAGTCTTCCGTTTCAGATAAGTCATAACCCACTGTACATGGATGATTTTCTAATTCATCAAAAGCGATCACTTCATTATTTTTAGATAATGTTGTATGGTCTATAAAACTCATCTCATCATTATTAGCAAAGATATTAAATCGTTTAGTAATAAAATCGCCACGTTCTGCGGGAATACGCTTTGCTTTTATCCACTCTTCTTTCATAACTTCAATATCAATCGACACACCAATATTTGGATTAGCTTTAATCCAGTTTTCACTATCATTAATATCATCTTCATCATCTAAAGAAGCTAAGTAATAAAAAGTGCGTTCATCTTCAATAATTCCATTTAATGTATCTTTTCCCGCTTCTACCATATCTACAAGTGGTCCATTTAACTGGAAACCTGCAGTAGTGATATAAATCAATAATGGTTGTAAACGTGCTGCTCTTGAGTTTTTAATGACTGATATAAGTTTATAATCTTTAAATTCGTGTATTTCATCAAAAATACCTATATGTGTGTTTAGTCCATCTAGTTTTTCACTGTCTGATGCTTGCGGTTCAATTTTAGATATCGTTTTATCATAATGAATGGCATCACGTAATGATCTAAAATTTTTCTTTAGGACTGGACTAGCTTTAATCATAGCTTTAGACTCATCAAATAATAATCGTGCTTGTTTCATGGTGTTTGCTAACATATGTATTTCGGCTCCATTTTCTCCATCTTGCGACACACCATAGTTAGCAAGCCCTGAAATAGTCGTTGTTTTACCATTCTTACGCCCAACAAATACAAGTGCTTCTTTAAATCGTCTTAACTTTGTTTCTTTGTGTACCCAACCAAATAGGCTACCAATAATAAAATGTTGCCATGGTTGTAGTATTAATTGATTATTTGCACCCTTTGATGGTTTACAAAATTTCTCTATAAAACGTATTGGTCTATGTGCTAATTCTTCATCAAAAATCCACTTTTCATGACCTTTTAAGTATTTAAGGTGTCGCTCACATTCTTTTATCACGTATTTATTTGCGACAATCTTACCTGCTACTACTTGTTTGGCATACCATGTCGTTAACAATTTAGGTGATGGTTTATTTAATATTTTAATAGTCACCGAAACCATCTTCTTGTTGTTGAACTATTTTTTCTCTTTGTGCAGGAGTTAAACCTAATGACTTTAACAAGTTATTCAATGTTTGAACAGTCTTAGTTAATTCAATACTAAGTGGATTTTTAACAATATTTGTTGCACCTGCTTTATTTGTATGACTCAACATTAAATCACTATCTTTTAATTCATCTCTTAATCGACAATAAAATTCGTAAGTTTCTAAATATAAAGAAATAAGTATGTCATCAGATTTTTGATAATCATCAATATATTGAATTAGCTTATTTTTTGTTATTTTCATAGTTAACCCCCTTTCATGAAAAAGTTATCCGCATTGCGAACGAAGGACCCCCCGCCGGTCCCCGTCGGAATCGCTTTTTGCTCGCTTGGTAGGGGGGTATAAAAATTATTTATTTTGAAATTCAAAACAATTTTAATTTTTAAACTTTCATCACTCTTATATTTCTCTCGTTCGTTTTGTCGTTATCGTTAGCATGAATTTTATTATGACAGTCTTGGCACACTGATATTAAATTATCCAAGTCTAATGCTTTAGTAAAATCATTATCTACGTAAACAATGTGATGGACTATCTTAGCATTGGTTATCTTGTTATGTGCTAGACACTTCTGACATAGATAGTTATCCCTATCAAGTGCCATACTCCTTAACTTGCTCCATGCTTTTGAATGATAGAACCAATCATACTCATATTGTTTACGTCCGTTCTTACCTTTACCTACAACTCTAGTCATACCTACACCACCTTTATAGGTATAATAAAAAGACGTACCACATAAGTGATACGCCTTCTGATAAGTATTCGTCTTAGTGTATAAGTCTATCTAATCCACACTATCATAATATATTTAAAATACTTTTCAAATGCACAATTAATGCACAAACTTATTTCATTCCCACATGCATAGCCACTGCCTTCACAAAGTTTCTTCTAATACTTGATACAGTATTACGGTGCATATGACATTCACTAGCAATCTGTTCCATCTTTAGTTTCCTATCTTTATTCCAGTACTTTAACTCAATAACTTTCTTACGATCATCAGACAATCTATTGTACACATACTCGACTGCTTCAACCATTTCTTCTAAGTTACGTAGCATCTTATTCGTAAGTAATCGTGTTGCCATGACTTCAGTTGTTCTAACTGGTTGTCCTTTTTCTAATGGACCATAGATAATATTTTCATCAGATGACTTAGTGGGATTTAATATTGCTAACCTTAATCTATCTATTTCTTTTTTATTTTCAGAGTGACTATATATTTCTGATTCAATATACTTGAAGGTTCCAGGTTTAATTTCATAAGTTGTAGGCATATCTACCCCCCCTTCATTTTAAATAGTCTTTAATAATTTGTCGGATATCAAAATATATTCTATTCATTTCAGAAGTAGTTAACTTATCCATCAATTTAATAATTAAATTATCATAGTTATTTTCCAGAGACCTTAAGCTTAGGTTTTTATTTAAAATATATTCATATAATTTTTGGGTTATATGATTCGGTAATTTACCATTTACAATAAATTCAAATTCCGCTCTATATGACGTAGAATCTATAAAATTATTCCTATCTTTTTCAACATTAGAGCGAAGAGAGTCTTTAATATTTTGTATTTCTTTTTCAAGTTCTTTATTATCTCCAACATTGTTTTTTAAGCTGTCTAACGAATTAGCAACATTATTTGTATAATCTACTAGTTTACTATCAATTGATTCCTCAATAATTTGTCTTATTTTATCCTTATCCTTCTGATAGTCTTTTATGGATTGTTTTAATGTTTCAGTACTTTCAGATAAGGTTTTTGCACTTTCAGAAATATCTGCAATTTGTTGTCTTTGTCCTGCTACATCAATTAATGTAATTAAGATAGCAATTACAGATAAGACAATTGAAATTGCTGTGCCTGCAAAAGATAAAAACAACCAAGCGTTTACACTTCTATAAAAGAACAATGATATTAAACTAATAATTATTAATATTAAAATAATGGAAACGTACAAAAAACGTAATTTAACTTTCTGATATTTTATCTCTTTATCATTTTCCACTGCGATTTACTCCTTTTTTATTTTATTGTAAACTACAATTAAATATTTAACTAGAATGATTTTTTAACTGTTTATATCTTTCAATAGCTTCTTCTTTACTCTCTGCTTCAATCACATAAAATTTTTCATTAATCCGTTGCTGCATCACTTCAATAAATTCATCATTATTATCTATTACTCTAATAATGTAATCTTTAACAACACCTTCTTTAACGCCTAAATCTACTGCCTTAATAGCACGTACTGTATTTTGTGTACTAATCATATTTACTTGTAATTCTCTGTTCTTTATCTTTAATTCAGCTATTTCGAATAAAGTTACTAGAAACAATAATGAGATTAACATTTCTAAATAGTGATATGAACTTGCATATGTAATTGCTATGCTTAAACTTACTTCTGCGATTAAGAATAAACAAATTTTTAATATTTTATTACTTAAATAGCTATATAAACAAAAAGGTATTAATGTAAAAATTGTTGTTAAAATTATAATTGTTAATTCTGTCATTTTTATCATTCCTTTAAAATATTTTGTTATACTTTAATTACTTTTTATGGAAAGTGAGGTGAATTAGGTATGGATAAAGAAAAAGTATTTAATAAATTAGATGCAGCAAAAGAATCAGAATTAGAAATTTGGATTGGATATTTACTTCCTTCAAGTACTACTAGAGATATTGAAAATAAATTTCAAATTAAATACGATTACGAATATCAATACGGTAGTCTTGTTGTTAGTGAAATTTCTAAAAATACTAGAGAATTAATTGATTTTTCAACTATCCTAGATTTTGAAGAAAATAAAGATTCATTACTTGTAATCATACGTGAAGAGAAGGCATAAGCCTCTCTTCATTCATTTGTATATTAATATTTAGTATTTTCAAAGCCTTTTGTCTCATGTTATGAGACATTGTCGAACCCTTAAGCAGTTTAATAAGTAGATATAATACCTCTGCAAATACATTGTTAATTACTATACATTTAATTATTATATTCGCGTCTTCCTTACTTTGCTTCTATCATTGTCATACATTCTTTCTCTTTAGGTTGTTCCACATTTACATGTTCTGGGCTATCTGTAAACTATCTGATTAGATATTGCATCACATATCAAACACTTCTTTCGCATTAGTTTTGTATGTTCCAATGTCACGTTTTACAAATTCAGCTTGTGCCTCTGCAACTTTATTTTTCATTAATTGTCTAAATATTTTCTTAAATTCTTTTTGAGTTTCATAAGGTATTTTCAATACCTCTGAACTATCTTTATCGAGCGGCAATAAACAATTGAACTTCATTTTATTTAATTGCTTAAATCGTTCTTCCATATACATAAAGTGCATAGCTAACTTTGCATCAGATAATTCTTTTAATTGTTTTTTAGGCATGTTGAAATTTCCAATAAAATCACACACATTATCTACTCCTCATTACTTCTCATTACTATTTGTGTAGTAATCTTTTAATCTCTGCTACTATGTCCTTACTCTTTAAAGTCTGCTTCTTTGATGAATGTACCATTAATTGTTTTTCCTTTTCTTCCTTTAATTTCGTCATAGGCATACTGTAAACATTCTTTTAAAGTCCAACCTTGTTGTTGTGCTAAGATTATTAATGTCACTACAGTATCGCCTATCCCATCTTTTAATGCGTCCATTTGTCCACGAGATAATGCTGCAGCTATTTCACCCGCTTCTTCATAGAATTTAAGTGCTTGTCTATCTGAATTACCATTGTGTAAGTTTTTATCTACGCTCCATGTTTCAACTTGTTTTACTAATTGATCTAATGTGTTAGTCATTTTTTTCTTCTCCATTAATAATTTTCAATACTTTTTCTACTGAAAGATATCCGATTGGTTCACTTATAAGATGATTTATTCCATTGATTTGTTTACATTTTGCAAGTTCATATAAGCCTTCTGTGTATCCATAAGAAAATTGATGTTTCACTACACTGAAATAATTATCTGTATCATCTTCTTTAAATAGATATTGCATTCCATCATAAAGTCTTTGATGTCTAATGTAGTTCTTATTAGATAGAAACTTATTTTCTACTGCTTCCATCCCTTAAACACTTCCTATTTATAATTTTATTTTCTTTAGGCACTCGTATTGTTACATGTATATTTGTCATACGAATAACAAACCCTCCAATGCCCATAGCCTTTAGTTCGTGCTGAACTTCAGTAGGCGATTTACCTTTTGTTTGATACTTGTATGTCTGTTTTACTGTTTCATTTAACTTTAGGACACTACTCATGCGTTCAACTTCTCATATTCATCTGCCCACATATACATTAGTCCTTTATTTACACAACGATTATTGCACCTTCTCGCAATATGACGTCTATCAATAAATAACATGCTAGATGCTTCTACCGTACTAGCAAATTCTTCTACGATTTCGTTATTACTATCAATGAGATAGAGTGCTTTGGCTCTACCGTCATTCTTGCGATATAATCTATATTTTTTGAAGGTTGTTGAGAATAAATTATCTGCAGTAATATTGTTGTATTTACTATCTCTTGGATAAGCATGGTAGCCACTCTTTACCATTTTTTCTAGGTAATCGCATTAAGTATTTAAGTGCATTGCCTACGTGATAAAAAACTGAAGCGGATTTATATGTTTTTCCAACCGCTTCAATAATGGTATGGGCATTAAACTTATCGAATTGATAGTGTGGTGGCTGGTCTACCATGTCAACTTTACGAATAAAAGGTTCATTCACTTTCATAAAGTCGTAATTATCATTAATGGTAAACTTTTTACCATTAGCATTTTCTACATCTGCATACCACTTTGTTTGCATACCTTCATTCTTTGCATATACACGTGTGACTATTCCAGTATGTGATGTTTTGTACTCTTTTGCAGTGAATTGAAATTTGACAATGTCATTTGTATTTAAATCAATTATTCTAATATTCTGCATTTTCATTACCTTCTAACTTTCGGGAAAATATCATTCTCTACTAGATACCTAAACCACTTGCTACTGACTCTATGTTCTTTAAGTAACTGTTCACATCTAATACGATGATTTATTCTTTGTTGCCTACGTTCGTCCCTTAACGCTCTTTCATGTGCTGCTCTTATTCTTATGAGTTGCATATATTCTTCATCAGATAATCTACCTTCATTACGTTCATAGGTTTGTGTCATATTTATGGACTCCCTTCCCATAAATTAGCTCTGAACCACGTAATCCTTTTTTATATCGTCGTCTTACCGCCGTATCTGATACTGGAAAATATTTATATACATCACATAATCGGTAGCTTTTACCATTCAAATACACTCTAGGTATCGGCTTTATTTTTTCTCTTGTCATTTATAATTCCTCCAATTCTAAGATGATTTTTGGCTGTTCTGCATATTGTTTAAAACTATAAATTTCTACAATTTGATTATCGTCTTTCCACAATCTATTGTTCGCTGCATCTAGTACAGTTTTTATTAAATTATCTATATCAGGCTTTGTCCTTTTATACGGACCTATCGATAGTAATTTTTGATTTTTACTCCAACTTTTCGGAGGGATAAAGTAGAAAAATAACGATACTTTTAAACTGCTAGTGAGTAATAATTTAGGCATTTGTTTTCTAATATACTCTTTATGATTCATATAGGAAGTTGGCATATAGGCTTGTACAAATCTTCCAGCGTTTTTAAATCGTGGCCTAGGTGATCCAATAGGTGCTTTAAAACTCTCATTAAATTTAATCTCTATTCTCAAGTTGTTCACTTCCTACATCAGAAATTCATCTATCGTTGTTTGTTGTGTTAATTCTTCTTTTCTGTATAATTTATATTTCTTTTTTAATTTATCTAGTTCAGCTTTAGTTACATTTCCTTTAAAAACTTTTCTAGTGTGTATACCACCGTAATTACCTAAGTTATATAAGTCGTTACCTAGTGGAATGACACTGCACATTTTCCAACCGTCACTTTCATAGAGATAATATTTTTTCTTAGAACCTTCTATAATTCCCATCCTTCCCTCTCCATTTCGTTTGTTTTTCAATAACATTCAAAACTTTTTTATAATCATCAAATGGCGATATCTTTTTATCTTCTAATAAACGATTAATTGCTCTACCTACTTCTATAAGTAACATTCCTATTAATTTATCGTTGTAATAAGTTTGTCGATACATAACACCCAGTAGCTTTTTATATTCAATCACTGTCATGTTATAAACCTTTGTGTCTTTTTATAATATTCAAATTCAATCATTCCTGTTTCGCCATCTTTATTTTTAGCAATATTACATTCAACTATAGATTTACCAAAATCATTATCTTCTTCTTGGTTGTAATAATCATCTCGGTATAAAAGTATTGCTAAACTAGCATCCGCTTCGATACCACCTGCTTCTTTCATATCTGATAACATAGGTCGTTTATTATTTCGATTTTCCACACCACGACTAAGTTGAGAAAGTAATACAATAATTGCTCCAGTATCATTTGCTATAATTTTTAATTCACGACTAATTTTTTCAATACCGTTTCTGCGGTCTAAATTACTATCTGTTTGCATTAATTGAAGATAATCAATAAATATAACCTGTTGTCTATCTTTGTTCTTCATTGCTTGTCTACGTATTTCTTGAGTGGTTATATTACTTTGTTTATGTATATCAATATCAAGTTTTAATATTTCACTTGCAGCACTCGTTAGCTTTGTTAAGTCATTTGCGCTTAAATCTACTTTTTCTTTAATACGTGTAAGTTCGATTCCAGTTAATGTTGATAACATTCTTTCAAGTATTCTGACGCCCGTTGTTTCTAAACTAAAGAGTGATGTTTTATAACCTTGTTTAGCTATATTCAACATCATTTGAAGTGCAAATCCTGTTTTACCTACTGAAGGTCGTGCTGCAATCACAATAAGTTGTGTTGGCTCTAAACCACCTATTTTGTAATCCATTAAAGGAAAGCCAGTTTTAATTATTTTTTTAGGTTCATCACTATAAAGTTCTAATACGAATTCATCTACAATTTGTTTTGTACTCGTTTCATCTGAAGTACTAATCATTGAAACTTCATTTAATTCTGTAAGCATTGTTTCAAATGTTTTTATGCTAGGTGAAAGTTTAAATTCATTAATAACTTCGTTAGCTTCTGAAATTTGAAAAAGCTCTAAAAGATATTGTTGGTATCTTTCAAATACGCCATAACCTATGAAGTCTGAATTATAAAGTTTTTGTATCGTATCAAAATCTAAAAAATTTCTATTCTTTGTTGTCTCAAGAAATATTTCATTATGATCTACCTTGCCATTTTCAAATATATATTTCATAAAAACTCTAAAATCTCCATAGCTAAACATATATGGTTTTACACGTATTTTTTCGACAAGTTCAGGTTTCTTGAGTAAACTCGCAATAATTGTACTTTCGATATCTCTACGTTCATTCATATTCGTTCACCTCGAATTCACGCAGTTTCTCTTTAAACTCATCTAATATCTTTTTTCTTTCAGCTACATATTCAGGATCGTTCTTCATCTTCCAGCGATGCTCTTTTACATCTTTAGGTACTTCTTCATACTTTAATTTTTTAGGTATTTTTCTCATAATCTTAGGCAATGTAGGTGGATATGGATTACTATTTTTAATATAGTTATTCATTTCTTTCAATGTTGGTTCATAATCGCCATTTTCACTTAACACATCTATCCAGGTTTCCAATTTAGGTGTATCAAATTCCATGTTATAAATACGTCTAACTTTATCTATAATTTCAAATGCTTGTTGTTTCGTCATACTCATTAGTTAGCACCTAGTTTCTCTTTCATAGTTGCAAATACATCATCAGTTTCGTTAGATTTCTTTTTCTTAGGTGTTACTTTAGCTAATGCTTTTTCTTTAGTATCTACTCCTTGATTATTCCAATTTTTTAATACTTTAATTAAATAGTTAATATCTTTGTTGTTTTCTTTACAATATTTGATAGCTACTTTAGTTATTTCTAACTTATTATCTTTAATAAGATTAATTTCATCTTCTAACTCTTGTAGTTTTAATGGACTTTGTATCATCTCTATTTCTTTAGTTATTAATTGAAAAATTTTTGAGATGTCACTGTCACTATTTATACTTGTATTATTTTTTCTTGTATTATTCTTTCTTGTATTATTCTCTTTAACATTTGCGTCAATAGGGGTATTGACAGAATTATCAATAGGGGTATTGATTTTCACGTCAATAGGTATTGACGATTGCGTCAATGGGTATATCTTTCTTTGTTTTACTTGATTACGATTTTTGATTATTTCTATTTTTAAATATCCATACTTATTAAGATTTGATATTCTTCTTGATATTGTTTCTTTTACTACTTCATATAATCTTGCAAAGTAGCTGTTTGTTGCTGTGCAGTAACCATACTTGTTACTTAATGAAGTGATTTCAGCAAACAGTAGTTTTTCACTATCAGTTAAACGATTATCATATCTTACGTTAGCTGTGATAATTGAGTAGTAACTAGGTTGTTCATTCATTTTTCATCACTCCCGTACAATATCCATTGAGGTGTAGTGTGGAACTCCTGTGCCATTTTTCTGATTATTTTCATTGAGGGTAATTGAGCCCAGTTTTCCCAGTTATACACAGTCATACGCTCTACACCTAAACATTCACCAAACTCGTATTGCAGTAGTTCAGCATTTACTCTTATATCTCTAATTCGTTCAGAAATCTGTATTCTATCTTCAAGTCTTAATATTATTGATCGCATTCGTTTTCTCTCCTTTCAACATGGTGTTTAATTATCATTTTTAGAATTCTAATTACCGACATATTTGATAAATCTGTTATTTCTAGAAGAACAGTACTTAAAATTACTAAGTTGATTGTTCTTTTTATTGCTATCTATATGATTAACTTCTAAAACAGAATATCTAACAAACAAAAACATGACTAATCTATGCATTGATTTAGTAACTTCTTTATTTTCAGATAACGTCACACAAATATAATCGTTAGATCTTTTTAGATTTTAATATTTTATCGTTTGGCACATATTTACCTTTTAGTCTTTTTATTCTTCATAAATACTTTTATAACCTACAACATCTTTCCAAATTCCACTCATTTAGCCATTTCCTAGAAAGACAACATTGAGTCATCAATATCTATTGCACCATTAGCATTGGTAAAAAGATTATTCCCTGTTAGTGCTTGTCTTTGTTATTGAGATGAGTTATTTTGCTGATTATTACCTTTACTATCTAAAAAATGAACTCTTTCAGCTACAACTTCAGTTACATATAGTCTTTGTCCTTCATTATTTTCATAATTACGTGTCTGAATACGCCCTTCTACTCCAACAAATGAACCTTTAATTAAATAATTATTTACGTGATCTGCTTGTTTTTTGAATGTAACTACATTGATAAAATCCGCTTCACGTTCTCCATTTGAATTAGTAAACGTTCTATTTACTGCTAAAGTAAAAATCGATACACTAACACCATTAGGCGTTGTTCTATATTCAGGATTTTTAGTCAATCTTCCTACTAAAACTACTTTATTTATCATGATTCAATTCCTCCTAGCCTTCTTCTGATTAAGTTTCTAGTTTTAATAATCTGTTGTTTATCTAAAGTGTTTACGTCCATCATTTTCAATTTGCTTATTTCATCTTTATATTTTTCTGAAAGTCCGCTATTTTCTGCTATTTGTATAAATTTATTTGCTTCATCTCGTAGTATGTCTTTTAATTGATTACTTGAATTTGCTCATCTTCTTGTTTTGCGATAAGGTTATAAACTTGTTGGTAGTCAGCTGATAAGTCAAATAAACTCGGCATTGATTAAGCACTCTCCTTTAATTACTTTCTTGGCTAATTCAAAATTCTCTAATATATTTTTACCTTCGTAATGTTCAAAAAAGGTAATAATTTCACAGTTATTTTTATATCTATCTGAATAGTGAAAAAGAAAAACCTTCACTTCGTTTTTACATTCACCAGTACTAAAATCACATTTAATGTGCTCTTTACTATGCATAATTAAATCGTTTAATTCGTTAGCAATTTTTAATAGCTTATATTTCATTTTGTTCTCCTGTGATATAATTGATTTGAATTTTATTTGAAATTTGTTCGACTGTTTGCTAATTGCCGTTAGCATTCAGTCTTTTTTTGTTCAAAGAAATACTTATCAAAAAATAAATACATAAATAATGATGCGAATAGTGCGTATGCAGTTGCTCGTGTGATAAATACTTCTGCAATCATTAAGGCAAAGAATATTGTTATAAATGTAAATCCAGTAATGAGCGTTACTTTAGTTTCCTTAGTCATATCATCACCTCCTTAGTTATTTATGCGATTAAGTATTTTTTGATATGCTTCTAATACTTGCGGATATAGATACAAAACTCTTGTGCCAACTCGTCTTGTTATTTCAACAATTTCAGGCTCAACTACAATTTTGTTAACTAGAGTAGATTTACTAAGACCTGTGATAGTCACTAAATCTTTAATATCCACTGCAGCAACTTCTCTTTTATAGTTGCTTAAAATACTTTCTACTTTTTCTTGCACTAGTTGATTAATAAAGTCATTGTCAATTTCAATAGATATATTGCTCATTAAAACACCTTTCCCAAATTAAAAGTTATTAAAAGTTATACAAGAAATAAAAAAATATCTAAACTTTTATTTGGTCAATTTCAATATTGAATAATTTCGCTAAAGCATAAATTACAACATTACTTACATTTGCGTCTTCTTTTTCCCAATACCCTACTGTTTTTCTAGCTACCCCCAATTTATCTGCTACATCTTGTTGTCTTAAATCTTTTAATAATCTCCATTTTTTAATAGTTAATTGTTCTGGCATACTTAACACCTCGCTTTCTTGAAAATAACTTTATATTACTTTTTGTAGCGTGTCAATATAAAAAGTTATTTTTTGTTATTAAAAGTAATGAAAAACTATTGTGTATTTATATCACTTATGGTAATTTAATATTACATTAAGTAATATTAAGGGAGTTTTAATATGAGTAATAAAAGTGCTAGAAAAATTTTTTCTGAAAATCTTCAAAGATTAATGAAAAACAAAAATATAGATCAGAAGGAACTTGCAGAGGCTATTGGAGTTACTCAACCCACTATATCTAATTGGATTCAAGAATTAAAATATCCTAGAATAAAAAGAATTCAACAACTTTCTGATTACTTTAATGTAACAAAATCTGAATTAACTGAAGAAAAAACTACTATGCAAAAACATCAAGTATCAGCTTTAATTAATTCGGATGTAACCGAAGAAGAATTAAAAGAAATAGAAAATTTTATTCATTACTTGATAAGTAAGAGAGATAATAAAGGCGATAAATAAAAAGAGACGCTAATTTATTACTAATTTTTTTAGTTAGTATAATTGTGTCTCTTTTTTTATAAATTAAATTATGCATAATTTTACTTTTAAATTGGAGATGAGGCTATAAAAGAAAAAACTAAGTTTCAAAACATTATTATATAAAGGAGTGAAAATTATGCATCAATTCAAGGAGTTGATTGAGGGCATTAATATTGAGTATAAAGAGATGCCTGAAAAGTTAGAGTGTTTGATAGTAGATAAAAATTTATATATAAATACTAAATTGTCTTCGAATACTGATTTTAGGAAATCGTATTCTATTCTTAAAAATTTAAATCAAAACATAAGTTATTTAGTTCCTCTTATGAAAATTCAAAAAGCTATAGAGATTTATAATTGCAATACCCTCCAAAAACTAAGCAATTTTTTTGAATTACCTACCTATCAAATTCTTCAAACTATTTATTTTTACAACTATAAATATCCCAATCTCGCATTTCTTAAAATATTGTTAAACGACAATTAGCTTTATATTATACAGGAGTGATGAATTATGCAGCTAGAAAAAACACCATTTTATAAAAAAAATTGGTTTATATTTTTGTCCTTAACATTTTTCTTTCCATTAGGAGTATTTTTAATATGGCGATATACTTTCTTTAAAAAGTCGACAAAAGTAATCATATCTTTAATATTCACAATATTTTTCGTTATCACCTTAATACTACCAAATATTGATTCAAATGAAGAATCCGATACATCAAATCACCAACAGGAAACTAAAGATAGTAATAAAATTGAAATCCCCGCTTCAAATACAAATGAAGATCCTAAAATTAACAATGAAAAAAATTCGATAAAAACTAAGGATGTAATTATTGATAATAGCGAAAATCAAACTAATCAACTAAGAAATTCAGTTGAAAATGAATTACATCTAGGAAAAGTCCAAGAATTAGGTCAGTTTGGTACTAATACTAATATTTTAATATCAATTGACCATAACTTAACTAAAAATATGACTAAAAAGACTATAAATCAAGCTATAGCTCAAACGCTCATTGGTATCAACAAAGCAAATACTGACGTTAAATCAGCTAATATTGGAATAAAAATTAATGGTACCCGTGTAGCTTCGAGTAGATGGAATGAAGATGCTATCAATAATATTGAAAAGTATAAAAATGAAATCTATGATAATCCAGCGAAATATGCTGAAAGTTTTAATAATACTTATAAATAATAATTATGGGTAGCTTGTCTACCCTATTTTTATACAACAAGAATTAACAACTAGGAGATGATTTACATGGCATCATTCGAAAAACGTGGTAGTAAATGGCGTTTTAAAATTCATTATAATGATAATTTAGGAAGAAAAAAATATATTAGTAAATCAGGCTTTAGAACGAAACAAGAAGCTAAACGCGCTGCAATAGAACTAGAAAGTAAGATTAATAAAGGCTATAAAGAAGAAAAAAATTATACTCTAACAGAATGGCTCGATTACTATCTTGAAACTTGGAGAAAAAATAAGATAAGCGATAGTAGTTTTGACATTGAACAATTCTCGAAGAAACGAATATTAGACTTTTATAACGATATAAATATAAAAGACATTACTCCCTCTATACATCAAAGTTTTATCAATTACTTAATTGAAAAAGGTTATAGTAAATCCACATTATCTAAAACACATAATCTATTAAAGCGTAGCTTAGAAAGAGCTAAATATGACAGACTCATTTATCACAATCCATGTGATGGTATAACCTTGCAACATATAGATTTGAAACAACAAGAAAAAGCTAAATATCTACCTAAAGATAAAATTAAACCATTTTTAGATATGGTACGTAAAAGAGATGTATATCAATATTTTTTATTTAGAACGCTAATAGAAACTGGTATGAGAATTGGTGAAGCTAGTGCTTTAAATTGGAATGATTATGATAGAAAACTTAAAACATTATCAATCACTAAATCGTATAATCAAAAATCTAATAAATTTGGACCCACTAAAAATAAAGAAAACAGAGTTATTTTTATTTCAGATGAGTTAGCTAAAGAACTGTTTAAACTTAAGAATCTACAAAATAGTAACAAAATTGTTAATGCGGATTTCTATAATAATTCTTACGATTATATCTTCTGTAATGAGTTTGGTGAACCATTACCACGTTCAACAACTCATAATACTATGATGTATGTTACTGGAAAATTACTAGGTAAAGATAATAGATTAAGTATTCATAAACTAAGACATACACATGCTACGCTACTTCTAGAAAGCAATGTACCTATGAAAGTAATCCAGGAACGCTTAGGTCATAAATCTGAAGCAATTACGAGTGAAGTATATAGTCATGTAACTAAAAAAATGAATGATGACGCTAAAGAAAATTTCGAGAAGTATATAAAGAATGTTTTTTAACTTTAGTTGCCCAATAGT
>ERZ1023217.105-NODE-105-length-24137-cov-959.175691_pt1 | contig 24137 bp, 24 predicted proteins | sample MGYA00380448_ERZ1023217 | MGnify/ENA primary metagenome ERZ1023217 (study PRJEB33173, sample SAMEA4830360) | metagenome | study: EMG produced TPA metagenomics assembly of the PRJEB25223 data set...
GATCTACGGGTTTTCGCCATGCCGTGTAATTAGCATCATGCTAGCTAGTTAATACGAAGTATTATTTTAAACATAAGGTTAGACACTTATTTTTTAACTTTGCAACAGAACCAAGAAATCGATCCAACTGAATACCTTTACCAAATTTATTATATTTGGAATCAGAAAGAGTACCTGGCAAGTGAACTTCACGAACTTACCGAAGAAGAACAATAAAAAAATATAAAAATATTTTGAGAGTTGACCACCCACATTTGTAGTTTACGGAGAACGTGGGTGGTCAACTCTCAAAATTTATTTCTTAAAAATTTATTTGTTGTTCTGATGAGCGATGAACGACTAAAAAAGTATAATGCTATTTTCTATCATTACACTTTTTTTATACGCTTATTATACTTTCGTTATACTCTTTTTGTCGCTACACGAACTATGTGATCAAACGGCACGTTTGCCCATTTAAAATGCAAATTCGGAACGATTTATTGCTAATTTTTAAATTTGCATGTAAATGGGCAGTAAGTAAAAATCGCCCGTCCTGGTGTCGAAAAAACGAACAGAAAAAATAAAATTAAAATATAGTAATCTTTTTATTTTTTACAGGTAGGTTTCCCCATAATTTAGTACTGCATCAGAAATTTATCTGTACTTAGAAATGACGACGTATTTTTTCTATACGTTTATGACATTTATTCTACATTGATCCAAATCATAAAAATGTGTTTAAAATGTTCTAAAAAGGTTTTAAAAGGACGATTTTTTTATATTACGTATTTTTGTACTCAAAATTAGAGAATGCTCTAAATGACCTCTTAAAACGCAAAAAAAATATATATCAAAAAGACATGTATTTTTAAAAAAATTGATGTGTATGATGCATGTCTTTTGTGTATGTTTTATATACATAAAGTATATGTATACGTAACCTGTATGTATACATAACGTTATGGTTTTTATACATATGAGTTAAAAAAGTGATGTCACTTTTTTTCTAGGAAAAATAACTCGGCACTGCCGAGTTCACCACGTTATGGGTCTGCCAAAATATAAAAGTGGTGGCACTTTCCCTTATGCTCATGACTTTATGTATAAAAGTTAGAGGTACTTTTATGCCGAGAAAACTTTTTGAGAGATTAATTTTTTTATTTTTTACTTTTATTTTCTTCAAATATTTTGTAAATCTCTTTATGAGTAAATAAAAGATAGAAGCATAAAGAATAAATGAAAATTTGAAAATATAAGTTTATATGAATGTTGTAGAAAATCTTCAAAATTATTAAGTTTAATACGATCATATTAGCAGTTATAAAGAATATGAATAAGATAATATTATTAAATTTCTTTTTGTATTTTATATGTAAAAATATTATAAAAAGTTCAAGAAAAATAAATATTAGATAAGTTACTATAAAGAATAATGCAATATAGCCAATGTTATAAAACATATTATTTGAATACCAATTTATTGTTATTAAAGAACTTATATTTAAATTATCTGCTAATGATTGGAAACCTATTATGCTAAAAAATGGTATTGAGAATACTAATACGGATATAGGTATGATTATTATTCCGAGTAAGAACGTTACAATTATAAAGTTCAATAAGTACTCTTTGTTTACTTTTTTCATAATGAATTTAATTCCTTTTATGTATATAATATTTAATAATAAAAAATTTTAACATTTATAATTGTAGGATAAAAGTCATATGAAGAATTTAAAAAGTTTTTTTATTAAAAATACTTTGGTACTAACATCTACTGCATTATTATTTTCTAGTTTTGAACCTGTAGTTCATGCTGCAGAAAATAAGGAAGTTGTTAAAACAGTAGAAAATGATAATGTAGAATTCAATGAATTGTTAGAAGGACAAGAATATATTTGGGAAGTTTTATCTAGAGATGATGAAGGATTTAAAATGTTTCTAGATGAGCAAAGAGCTTTTAATCCTAATTTTGATAATGATGTTTTACTAGCAAAACAAGAAGGTGCTTTAAATTCTTCAGTATTTGCTAATAATTCTATGACTTTAAACTCAAATAAGCCTACTCCTAGAGGTCCTATCGGTGCAACTTTAAAAGCTATTAAGGCTCTATCACCTTCTTTGAGACATGGTGGAACTGCTATATCTTGGATCATTAAACCATTAAGTAGAAAACATGCTGTTCTAGTAAAAAAATATTCAAGAAAGATGTCTAATGCAATTGATAGGTTAGATAAGTCTACTAAATCAGCTGTTGAAAATGCTTTTGTTAAAGCAGGTATACCAAGAAGTGATGCGAAAACTTTAACTTATATTGTATTTTTAGTTATTTAGATATTGAGCTGACTTGCCCTAAGATTTTATAAAATCTTAGGGCAAGTTTTTTCTTTTTTCTTATCTTGATAAAGTAGTATTTTCAATTTGTGATTAGGGTGATGATTTTCTAGATACAGTTAAAATTAATAATCATAGATAATGAGAGAACCTACAATTATCATAAGTTTTCACCTAAAAAGGATATATTAAAGTTTTACAAATCTTTAATGCACCTTTTAGAGTGTTTTTAAATCTATTCTTTAATAGACTATAATATTCACTATTTATTACACCGTTTTTTCTTTAGATTAATGAATTTAGGTGATGATTTTGAACTGCGTTTCTTCTTTTGTCTTGATACTATAAAAAACGAAGTTATATAACATAAGACGACTTATCGGAAGTAGATATGCTTGTATATTCACAGATGGTATAATAATAGAGTCGCCTATCTCTCAGGCGTCAATCGACGAAGAGAGGAGGTGCATTACTTTGCTAATCATTTTCGTTCACATCATAGCACCAGTCATCAGTGGCTGTGCTGTTGCGTATTATACTTATTGGCTTAGTAAACGCAACAAATAATTAATAGGCGACTTTATAAGCCAGCATCGAAAAAATCCCCACACTACTGCAATAGTGTGGGGATTGGTGCATTAATTGTTAATCATTTTCGTTATATAAATTATAACACTGGTTAGTAGAGAAATGCAAAGGTAGGAGAAAGGCTATGAAGAGTAAAAAAAGAATGGAAAGATTGTACGATGATTTATTTAGTACTAATTTTTTAATTAATTATGGTTATTTTGATATTACTCCTAAAAATAATCAAGATTTAACAGAATTAAACAGCTACGGTAAATCAGATGCATTTTATTTGAAAATATTTAATATGAGTAAATTAGCTGAATATATTACTTATAATCCATTTTACATTAAAAAATTTTTTAATGATAGAAACATACGTAGTACTGAACCAATAATATTTACTATTCCGAAAAATAATACATCAAGAAGAGAATATAAGATTCCTAATATTTATAGCTATTTAAATTTGATGTTTTTCATGCAAGAAAATAAAAAAGAATTTAAAGAAGTTTTTCTAACCAATAAATTTTCAACATCTAAATTTTTTTCACTTCCAGATTTTGATTTTAAATTTACTGACAATTTAAAAAAGACTTTACTTTACGGTGGTAATCATATATTAAACGTTGATTTATCTAATTTTTATCATTCTCTTTATACACATAGCATACCTTGGGTAATAATGGGAAAGAAGAATGCTAAAAAAGAAAGAAAGAAAGGTTTTTCAAATCAATTAGATAAATTAATTACATCCTGTCAATATAATCAAACTCATGGAATACCTACTGGCAACATATTAAGTCGTATTATTAGTGAATTATATATGTGTTATATTGATTCTGAAATGGAAAATAAAGGGTATAGATATGCGAGATATGTGGATGACATATCATTCTCATTTAATTTTGAAGAAGAGAAAGATAAATTTTACAGAGATTTTAACAAACTATGTATGAAATATGAATTAAAAATTAATGACAAGAAAACTGAAGTAAATGATTTTCCATATATACATCCACAAAACAAAGACTTTATATTTAATTATTTCAAAAATTATTCCTCAAATAGTAAAGATGAAACTTGGATTATAGGTATTAAGAACTTTATTGATTTATGTATAGATGAAGAAAGAAAAGGAAATAAAGGGGCAATAAAAAGTATTTTCCCAGTAATAGAAAATACTTTAAAGAAGAAAAAAATAAATAAACATCAAATAAGTAAGATATTTGGATATAGGAATAATATTACTAAATTCAATATCTTGCAATTCATATTAGATTTATCACTAAAAGACTCTAAATTAACAAATAGATGCCTATCTTTATTAAACTATTTGACTATTAAAATGGACGATAAAAAAATAGTCTCAAAACAAGTTAAACAGTATTTTAAAAATAGAAACGAAGAAATTAGAAAATTGTTAGTATTTTATAATAAAAATAATTATCATCAAGAAACATACCAAATTCTTGTTTATATTGTTGAATATGATGTAGATATTCTTTTAAAAAATGATGTTTTGAGTTTGCTAAATGAAAATACAGATAACTTATCTCTATCGTTATTGACAATAATATATCTAAGAAAGTCTTGGAAAATAGAAAATTTATTAAAAAAAATTGATAATCTATTTAAAAATTCTAAGGATGATTATCCTGCAACAGTAGGTGTAATGTCGCAAAATTTATGGTATTTCAGATACTTTATTTACTATTTAATAAAAGAAAATGTGATTTCAAAAAAAGAAATTAATAGTTATTTATTGCATGAGTCAAAAATATGGTTCAAATCAGAAAGGATATAAGAGCGATTTAAACTGGAATTATATTAATTCAAAAGATAATGTGGATGAATTTTTTAGTGAATTATTAGAAGAAAAAGTACCACTCATAGATTTAAATTATGTAAATTTAATATAATTAATTATATTAAACCTACTTTTGTGTTATTTAAGTACACCCTAATCACACAAAATAAGTTATTTGTTACTTTACTTGATATATGAGAATGATTTTACCTAGTAAATGAGAAAAGCAATGTCCTATATTAAAGTACATTGCTTTTTCTATTAACGAATACCTATGACTAAACTATCTCTAGCTGTTTCTACAACTTCTGTACTGATTTTATCTAAGCCATTTATATCCATAATTCTATCTATCTGCGCAAATAAACGATGAATCAGCCTAAAATTCCCTTTTGTAATTTTAATAATCGTCGTTATTGCCTCATAATCAGTAAAGTCTTCGAGTTTTAAATCAAATCCTAAATCTTGCCACTTATATTCTAATATATGATGCGTCTCGTCTTTACTTAGATTATCAAATTCATGTGCAAAACCTATACGCGAATATAGTTGAGGATAACGAGATAGTTTTTTCTCTATACCTGGCATACCAATAAATATCATTGCTAAATTATGTTCATCATAAATAGCTCTTAATTGCTCTAAATGTTGCACTTTAAGGCGATCAATCTCATCTACTATAATTAAATCAATATATTTAAACATATCACTATAATGTTTACTATGATCATGACCATACTTATTTACGATGTGTAATTTTTGACCCAAATCAATACTTGCACTAATACTATATAGATCATTACTTAATCTTGTTTGTTTTTCAGCCGGTGCAGTATAAAATATCTTATTCACCGATAATATATCATCAGTCGTTTTACTAGCTAGATCTTCCCACCCTCTATGATTAACTTGCTTTTCAATAGTATTCCAATTTGTGTAATACCTAGAAGATAAAGTTTTTCCGACACCAGGTTGACCATAGCAGATCCCAATATATTGATATTTGATACAAGCATCGCAAAATTCAGCAAATCGTTTATACTCTTTCGTTTCAATGAAATTCTGATGTTTAGTCATTACGATACCTCTTTAATTTTTTGACGTTTTTAGTCGTTTCTTGAGGTGAATAACCATAATTTTTTTCTTCCTTAATTAAATCAGTGGTGCTTGGACTAGCAATATTTTGTTTTAAGTGTTTTCTTCTCTGACTACGTGCGTGTTGTATATCTTTTATATCAATTGAATAATCAGCTAAATCAGGAGATATTGCTGTACAAAGAAATTCATCTCTATAAAAAACACGTATTTCAGCCATATCATTGGGATTGTAACGAATTAATACATACTCACCTACATAAGCAGCTAGGTTTGTATTACTGTATCTAAAGCCTTGAAAATGAATGCCATCTGAATGAATTTTTCTAGATTTAGGTATTTCTAATAATAATAAATCAAGTTGTTCTAAACTGCTTGGCATATTAGGGAAAAAATGATTACTGTTCCACCGATTGATAGGAGTGCTCTGGATAACACTATGCTCTTTTTGATTATAATCTTCAATTAAAAAGTATCGTAATTTTTCTTCGAAATTTTGAAAATCTATTAAATCGCTAGGAGTATCATTATTGTTTATATATCCAGGAAGTTGCTCTAAGAAAGTTTGGTTAACTGTCTGAAAAAAACGTTCTATTTTCCCGCGACCACGAGGGACACCAACTTTTGAAAACATCAAGTTAATTTTCAAATCAATAGCGACTTGTTCCATGTGATGCGAGGTAAAGTCACTCCCGTGATCTGTGTAGAATTTTTCGGGTATACCACATACTGGCCAATTGGTATTATTCTTATTCCATATTGCTTGGTGTAGTGTTAATGCTGTATTTTGAGCATTAGGAGCTTCAAAACTTATAAAGTATCCTGCAATTGCGCGACTATAGTCATCCATAATAATGGTTAGCCAGGGTCTATTAATATTACCTGTTTGATCTAATATATAAATATCTAGCAAAGTATGGTCGGCTTGCCATATTTCATTGGGTCTTGAGGATTCTCTTATTTGTATTAAATCGTACTTATTTTGATAGTATTTTTCACCTTGGTGAGAGAAATCAATAACAGACTTAGGCATTGCTTTAATAATACTATAAACTTGTTTGTAGCTTGGTTTATCAAAATTATTTTCTATACAATAATTAACGATTTTCCTATGAATTGTAGCAATACTATTTCTTTTATTCTTGAGTGAAAGGCGTTTAATCTCGTCAATTATGTTTTGTTCTAATTTATGATCACCTTTATCAACTCTTGTATTATGAATTAGACCAGTAAGCCCTTCTTCCTTATATAATTTATTCCACCTATAAAGTGTACTTAATGCAATGTCCTTATTTTTAGAAATACTTGATAAAGATTGATTTCCCAAGATAAAAGGTTTTATTATATTGTACTTTTGAGTAGCTTCTTTACGTTTGGCTTCAGAAAAATTAGTTAGATACTTCTCCTTGTTTTTCATCTTCCTTGTCCTCCAATTTATTGAGGTAACGATAAATAGTTGTACGTGAAACTTGCCATTGTTCTGCTATTGTTTTAATGGGTGTGCCATTATCATAAAGCGTCTTAAGTAAATTCAAATCTTGTTTATTTAATTTTTCAGGCCTCCCTCCATATCTTCCTCTTGCACGTGCCGCAATTCGGCCAGCTGAAGAACGTTCTAAAATTAAATTACGTTCAAATTCTGCAAATGCTGCGAATAAATGAAATAATAATTGTCCTGTAGAACTTGATTTATCCATCGTTATATTTTCTTCTAAACTATGAAAACTCACGCCTCGTTCGTTAAGTTCATTAACTAATGTGATTAAATCCTCCATGTTACGTCCTAGTCTATCTAGTCTCCAAACAACAATGGTATCTCCTGACCTCGCAAATTCAATTGCTTTATCTAAACCAGGTCTTTTACTTTTTGAACCACTCATATGGTCATTAAATATCTTTTCACAACCATGTGTATTTAATCGATCTTCCTGTAAATTTAAATTTTGTAATCCAGTTGAAACTCTTGCATAACCTATTTTCAAAATACAAACCTCCTATATACACCTTCAGTGTACCATAACTTAATCACAAGGTCTTTTGTGAACATAGATTTTTTGTTGGGTTTTTGAACACATAATTCTATGTAATACATACTTATTTAGACATAAAAAACGAGTGTACAGAAAATGGTTATTTTCTGTACACTCTCATCTTTAATAATATATTTTAAATGTTATTAACAAAACTAATTTAATAAGAGTCAAGCATAGTTTACATATGTATTATGTTTGAAACATATCTCTAATTACTTTTTACTAATATCATTTAAAATGTCTCGCAATTCTTCAATTTCTTTGTTATTTAATTCTTCATTTTTCGCAAAATTCAGCACTAAACTTTTCATGTCCCCTCCATACAGTTTATTAAGAAAGGTTTTAGCAGTTTTCATTTTAATATCGTCTTCTTTAATATTTGATGAGTAAAAATAAATATTCTCTGATTTGTATCGTTTTATAATCTCTTTTTTATATAGTCTTGTGATTAATGTTCTAATCGTTTTATCGCTAACTTCTTTATATTTTTGAATTTCAACTACAATTTCATTAGCTGATACTGATTTTTTACCCCATATTATATTCATAACATCCCATTCAGCCATAGATATTTCAACTTGCTTATTGGCCATTTAAAACACCCATTTCTTTTAATATTTTTTCACTGATTAATTCAGCATTTTTCCCAGATGGCTTTCCATCTGATAAATGTGTAGCAAAATAATACTTATCATGATTTGTAATTACGTAACCTACAAACCACCCATTATTATACTTCCCGTTTACTATACCTGTACCTGTTTTCCCATACAGTTCATACTTTTCATTTTTCTTAATCAATAATGAAGAAGATAATTGATTCTTTGCTTTTTTACTAAAATGGTTATTTTGTTCCATCATATTTTTAAAAACTATTACTTGTTCAAGATTAGATATTTTCAAACTATCTTCCATCCAATAGCTTTTATAACTTCCCAAATTTTTATTACCATAATTTAATTGCTTGAGTTGAGTCGCAGTATAGTTCTTTGGTATTTGATCGCTAATACGTTCGAAGTACCAATTAACTGAATTTTGCATTGCTGTATTTAAATCTTGTTCCTTATTCCAAGCATCAAAAGGGTAATGCTTATGATTCCATGACATACGTGAATTTTCATCATTTATAATATGTCGGTCAAGTCCAAACATAGCTAAATAAATTTTATAAGTTGAATTAGGAGAATACCTTTTTCTACTTTCTTTTTCGTTATAAATATAGTATTTGTCTTTCTTCATGCTGTACATGACGAAAGATCCACTATTTGAACCAAAAATTTTACTTTTATCTAAAATTTGGTAATCGTTGTGTAAGGGCTTTTTATAATTATAATCAGTTATGGATTGCCCCATCAAAAACTGGCTTTGAATTACCATGAGCAAAAAAGTAAAAATACAAATAAAAATTAGAATTAATTTGGACTGTTTTTTCAGATTGGCTTCTTTTATATTAATTAATCTTCTTTTGAGTAATGACTTTTTACCATTAAATGAATGGCTTAATATATTTTTATTAAAAAATGGAACATTTAATACGGAGTCCATAATAGATTCCGCATAAGTTTTAAATTCATTTTTGTTAATATTATTAAGGACAAATCTATCGGCTTCTACTTCATTGTCATGAATTATCTTTCTTTTTACAATATGTACTAATGGATTGTAACTCATAATAATAGAGAAGATATTAAAGATAATTAAATGTAAAGTATCTCTATTTTTAGCATGAGCATATTCATGCAATATTATATATTTTAGTCTTTTGTCAATTACACTTTTAAAATATGAACTAGGAATCAAAATAATATATTTCCCATACCAAAAAGTTATTGGAGATTGAATAGTCTCTGCTTTTCGAATCACAATATTTTTTTTATATTGATGGTTGAAAAGTATCGTATCTATTTTATTTTTTTCATTTTCGTTTAGATAAAGTGACTGTTTCTTTAAATATTTAAGATATAATAAGGCTTTCAAAAATTTAAAACTTAAAATAATAACTAAAACTATCCAAATAACTGTGCAGATATTATCAATTGAATCCCAATTAAACTTATGGATATCTGTTGCGAACTCTTGAATAGGTTTGGTGGTATTTATGTTATGGTTCAAGTCGTGTGACTTACTTTCAACTGTGGGCGCTTGATTATTCACATTATTAAATTTAAAAAGAGAGAATTTAATAGGAATGAAAGGAATTAATCCTGCAAGAAGAGTTAGATACCAAACTTTATAATTTAACATATAATTAAAATAGCGTTTTAATATGTACCTAAAAAATAATAACAATAGAAATATAAAACAAAAGCTTACTATGCTCATTATTAATAACTTAGCCATTTCAACACCTTCTTTCAAATATTTATAATAAACTATTGACACCGATATTACAATTGTAATATTATTGATTTATAAAAATTACAACTGTAATATCGGAGGGTTTATTTTGAAAAAGTTAATATTTTTAATTGTAATTGCTTTAGTTTTAAGTGCATGTAATTCAAACAGTTCACATGCCAAAGAGTTAAATGATTTAGAAAAAAAATATAATGCTCATATTGGTGTTTATGCTTTAGATACTAAAAGTGGTAAGGAAGTAAAATTTAATTCAGATAAGAGATTTGCCTATGCTTCAACTTCAAAAGCGATAAATAGTGCTATTTTGTTAGAACAAGTACCTTATAATAAGTTAAATAAAAAAGTACATATTAACAAAGATGATATAGTTGCTTATTCTCCTATTTTAGAAAAATATGTAGGAAAAGATATCACTTTAAAAGCACTTATTGAGGCTTCAATGACATATAGTGATAATACAGCAAACAATAAAATTATAAAAGAAATCGGTGGAATCAAAAAAGTTAAACAACGTCTAAAAGAACTAGGAGATAAAGTAACAAATCCAGTTAGATATGAGATAGAATTAAATTACTATTCACCAAAGAGCAAAAAAGATACTTCAACACCTGCTGCTTTCGGTAAGACTTTAAATAAACTTATCGCAAATGGAAAATTAAGCAAAGAAAACAAAAAATTCTTACTTGATTTAATGTTAAATAATAAAAGCGGAGATACTTTAATTAAAGACGGTGTTCCAAAAGACTATAAGGTTGCTGATAAAAGTGGTCAAGCAATAACATATGCTTCTAGAAATGATGTTGCTTTTGTTTATCCTAAGGGCCAATCTGAACCTATTGTTTTAGTCATTTTTACGAATAAAGACAATAAAAGTGATAAGCCAAATGATAAGTTGATAAGTGAAACCGCCAAGAGTGTAATGAAGGAATTTTAATATTCTAAATGCATAATAAATACTGATAACATCTTATATTTTGTATTATATTTTGTATTATCGTTGACATGTATAATTTTGATATCAAAAACTGATTTTCCCTCTATTATTTTCGAGATTTATTTTCTTAATTCTCTTTAACAAACTAGAAATATTGTATATACAAAAAATTATAAATAATAGATGAATAGTTTAATTATAGGTGTTCATCAATCGAAAAAGCAACGTATCTTATTTAAAGTGCGTTGCTTTTTTCTCATTTATAAGGTTAAATAATTCTCATATATCAAGCAAAGTGACAGTTATTGAATTTATAGTAACTTAAATGTATGATTAGGGTGTATATTAATTATGGAGTGAAAATGAATGATTATAGGTTATGCAAGAGTATCTTCGATAGATCAAAATTTAGAAAGACAATTGGATAATTTAAAGACATTTGGTGTGGAGAAAATCTTTACAGAGAAACAGTCGGGAAAGTCAGTGGAAAATAGATTTATATTTCAAGAAGCTCTCAATTTTGTCAGAATGGGAGATCGATTCGTTGTGGAATCTATTGATCGTTTAGGACGTAACTATGATGAAATTATTGAAACTGTGAATTATTTAAAAGAAAAAGACGTTCAGTTAATGATTACCAGCTTACCTATGATGAATGAAGTAATTGGCAATCCATTATTAGATAAATTTATGAAAGATATAATCATTCAAATATTAGCAATGGTTTCAGAACAAGAGAGAAATGAAAGTAAACGTCGACAAGCGCAAGGGATTCAAGTTGCGAAAGAAAAAGGCGTATATAAAGGGCGTCCTTTGCTTTATTCACCGAACGCGAAAGATCCCCAAAAACGTGTTATCTATCATCGAGTTGTCGAAATGTTAGAAGAAGGGCAAGCAATTAGTAAGATTGCGAAAGAGGTTAATATTACAAGACAGACAGTTTATAGAATTAAACATGATAAGGGATTATCTTGATAAATGGATTGTCAATGCAAATGAGCGTTTCTCACAGCGTCCCAAAATATATGTTAATCATGTATTATGAGATTTTAATAATAAGAGAGGAAAAAAAGAGAGCGTTTTTGCCCTCTCTTTTTTATATTTTTCTCAATAACGAAGATTTTTAAACTATGTTATTTTTTTTTGTAACTATGTAATCTATTCTACCTTTTCTTACACTCCCTAACTTTTCGTCACAGTTTGGACAGCCGATATCATGTGCATTATGGGCAGTGAAATTGTGTGTCTTATACATTAACATATCATTGTTTAATGGTGGTTAATTTAAAGGTGATAGTTAATATTATATATAGATGAATAAAGCAAGCAACAGAGCTGAAAAAACACTTTTAGATTATTTTTGCTCATTCTCTATTTTGTTTATTTTCGTTATAATAAATAAAGAATATTAAATGGAAGTGTTTTTATGAAAAAGAAATTTGTTTCTAGTTGTATTGCTAGTACAATCTTATTCGGCACTTTATTAGGTGTAACTTATAAAGCTGAAGCTGCAACAGTACATTTAGCTGGTGGTGTTTGGAGTCATGGTATTGGAAAACATTACGTATGGTCTCATTATAGTCATAATAAAAGAAACCATGGCTCAACAGCAGTAGGAAAGTATTCATCTTTTAGTGGTGTTGCTCGACCTGGTGTTCAATCTAAGGCATCTGCTCCAAAGGCTTGGGGTGGAAACAAAACATTTTATAGTCTTCACTAATTACATATATTAATTAAGGAGAATAGACAGAATTAAGTAAACTTAATTCTGTCTATTCTCTTGAAAGAGGCAATATGAAAAAATTCAAATTATTTTTAGATTTTAGTACTTTACTATTAATTTCAGGGCTATTATTTTTATTTTTCTTCAAAGAAAGTGAAGAAATTATACCTAAAAGTTCCAATATTTTAACAATCTCTAATTGGGATAAATCTAACAGTAAATCAAAAGTGTTAGATGCCATTGAATCAGGCGCCAAAAATCAAAATATACAAATAATTAGGTCCGTTAAAGATTTTGATAATAAACAAGAATTTTTTGTTTTCAACTCAAAACGAAATAATTCTGACCTTATACGTAATAAAACATCACTTTTAACTCCATCAGATTTATTAAACAGAGAGATAAAAGGAAAGTATTATATTATTGGCGAACATTTCAATGTGGAAGAGCTTACGAGTGAATTAAAAAAAGCTGGTTTAACATCTGAAGTTGAATACATAAATAGAAACATATTATTTTTTGAATTAGTCATAGATAATGATTTATTAGTGCCTTTCATATTCTTAGGAGTATTATATCTTTTGTATTACTTATATGACAGAGGACATCATTTAAAATTTTATGCTGTTCAAAAGCTACATGGCTTTTCAACTACACGCATTATTTTTCATAATATTCATCTAAAAATCATCTATTGGCTAATACTTACCTCCATTTTCTTTATTGCTAATATATTAATCATTCATATAGCCAATTTAGAATTGGATTTCTTAATGTTTGTTCGTAGGTTTATCGTGTTGCTTTTTGTTTTTGCTTGTATTACTACATTGTTGTGGCTGATTTCGTATAGTCTTCTTTTGAAGTTAAATATTCCATTAACCTTAAAAGGGAAAAAAGGATATAAGTTTTCAATATTTATGGGTACCTTCACCAAATGTACCATGGTTCTAATACTATCTTTTTTACTTGCACAAAATTTAAATGCTTATACGAAGTTAAAAAATATATATGACTCTGAAAAAATCTGGCAAAAGCTAGAGAATTACTATACGTTAGAGATTTCTCCTAATATTAGAAACTTAGAAGAAAAACAAATTTTAGAAACTAATGTATACAACTTAATTAAGAAAAGCGAACAACTTGGAGGATTGCTTTTAAAGAATAATAATATAGCCAATCCCGATAAAAATAATTACATTCCTGAAAATGGCAATGTCTTTTTTATCAATAACAATTTTCTGAATTTCTATAAAAATATAAATCCTGATTTTAAAATGATTGCCAATCATTCGGATAAAATAAACGTGTTTATTCCTCCAAGGTTACAATCTCAAAAATCTGAAATTCAAAAAAATCACCAAGGATGGATTGACTTTCAAAAGCAACAAAACAAAAAAGTAGATGTGCAAGTACTGTCAAAAAACGTATCTGTTTTTTCTTTTGATCGCACAACTAATTTGAAATTTGGGTATCTAGATTCTCCAATAGTACTGTTGTTGACGCCTGACGATTTAACAGGAGATTTTTATTTAGCTGCTGTTTCTCAAGGTGGATATCTATTTAAAGATTTAGATACACTTAAACAGTTGCTTAAAGATAATCACCTAGCAGAAGAAATTAGCGGTATAACTAATTACAAGGATTCTGTGCTAAATGAAATAAATGAAACGAAAACAAAAATGATAATAACAATAGTTACTATCATAATTAACGTTTTCATTCTTTTGATAGCTACTGTATTTGAAACAATTCAATATTTTAGTTGGAATAGAAAGCAACTATTATTAAGAAAAATTCATGGTTATTCATTATTCAGCAGTAATGTACGTTATTTAACGATTTCTATCTTACTTTCTATTATGTTAGCTTACACTACGCATATTTTATTTTGTTCAAAGATATTACTACTCATAATAGTGTCTATTGCTATTATTCAATATTTACTTCAAATTGCTTATATTAAATATCTTGAAAAATACTTTAAAGATTTAATGAGGGAGATTTAAACAATGAAAAGAACTTTAATTATTGTAACAAGTGTACTATTAATCATCATACTTAGTCTGTTATTGGTTAGAAACGAGCATTTAGATCGTTTTAACCCACTGTTAAAAGAAAAAGTATCTTATGCCAAAGTTCCAAAAGACACCCAGGACTATAGAAATATAACTGTATACTCTAAAAATGGAGAAAAAAAGAGTTATAAATTGGATTTTTTAGGTTATGATCCTACAAAAGAATATGTGAAAGTAAATCATAAAGGGAAATATGTGCGTTCGATAGAATACATTACAAAAGATATTCCTAGCTTTTTAAAATGAGGTGACCGATAGTGATAAAACTTGAAAATGTTTTTGTAAAAAAAGGTAATAAAAACATTTTAGACGAATGTAATTTTAATTTTGAAAAAGGAAAATCATATGCTTTAGTTGGAGAAAGTGGCGCTGGAAAATCTACTTTACTTAACATAATCGCTGGGTTCGAAGATGTATCACAAGGGAGCATATATATTGAAGATAAGTTACTAAAAAAGAAAGTCGATTTTTATAGATATACGTTAGGGTATTTGTTTCAAAATTTTGCTTTACTTGAAAATCAAACAATCAGTCAAAATTTAGATTTAGCCCTAAAGTTCAAAAAGAATAAAAAAGATAATATGAACTTAAAGAAAGAAGTATTAAAAAAGGTCAGCCTAGATTTAGATATCAAGAGGATTGTTAATTCTCTAAGTGGTGGTGAACAGCAAAGAGTTGCGTTGGCGAGACTTATATTAAAAGATCCGAAAATCATTTTAGCTGATGAACCTACTGGGTCATTAGATACGAAAAACGGAAAAATAGTCATTGATTTATTATTAAATCTACTTGATGAAAATAAAACTATGATTGTCGTAACACATGATTTAGATCTTGCGAAACGATTTGATGTCATAGTCAATATTTCTGAGCTTAGAAATTAAGAAATATTGATAGATATAGTTACACATAGAGAAAAAGCAACATCAAAGAGATTACGATCCACAATTAGAGAAAGAACGAGAGGCTTTTTTAAAACAGCTTGAACTGAATTGGGAATAATAGAAACTTATTAAGTAGTGTTAGTAGCTTTAATTTTTATAGTTTGAGTTAAGGAGTGATTTTATGAAATTAGCTGAAGCTATAAAAGAACAGAGAGAATTAAAAGGATGGTCTCAAGAGGAATTAGCCAATATATTAAAGGTTTCCAGACAAAGTGTTTCTAAATGGGAAAGTGCTAAAAATTACCCTTCCTTAGATATTTTGATTGCTATGAGTGACTTATTTGGAATTACTATAGATCATTTAATTAAAGGAGATACATGTTTTAAAAAAGTTATTTTAGAGGGAAATTATAGAGAGAACAACCGGGTACCTTTCATAGTTGATTTTCTTTATGATTTTTGGTGGCTTTTCTTTCCTGTTGCCGTATTCTTAGTTTGGGCTATTCATTCGTCCTTGGATTGATTTTGAAATTGAAATTTAAGGAATGTCAGTCATAATTAAAAAAGGAAAACATTTTTATGACACCTTGAAATGAATTGATAAGAATAGAAAAGTTTACAAAAGGCAATATGGAATATATACTAAAAGTAACAAGAATTTCGTTTGTAAACGCACCAAACCCCGAACTATTGGCCGTAGTTCGGGGTTTTTTGGTGAATTGACTTAGTCGTCTATGCTATTTTTTATCGCGTTTATGGAGCCAATAACCAAATAACGTGACCAGACAACCACTAATTACTGTTGTCATGATGTGAACAAGAATTTCATTCATAAATCGCACCTCCTCTCTACGTCAAGTTGACGTCTGAGAGATAGACGACTCTAACATTATAACAAATCTCTCCTTCCATAAAATAACATGAAAGCCAAAAAGTATTTTTATGTACTAAAGACAAAAAACTACAAAAGATGGGATAAATGATGTTTGGCAATCAAAGATAAGAAGCTACAAAATATGTTATCAAAGAAGGCTATCAAGATATTCATTTTCTCAATTTTGGATTGGCGAAAAGAAATCATAACTGAATAAAGATACAAAATAGTTGTTGATGAAAAAATAATGAAAACACGTCATTTAGGGAAATGTATAAAAGATGCATACCCGATATCGTTGATAAAAAGCTCGAAACACCGTTAAATCAGTGTTTCGGGCTTTTTATGTGGTTAACATAATGTTTCAATATCAGATATTGGATACCTAACTTTTTTTATATATAAATCTTGGTTACATTTTGGACATTTCAGTGGACCTGTTTTCATAATACTCCTCCTTTTATTAGTTTACATAATCGATGATTACCAGAAGTTCTCACTATATAAAAGACACTAAAATTTTATAACTTTTAGTGCCTAATCAATTATTTTAGCTACCAAACAAACGACTCCAAAACCCCTTTTTAGGTTCCGTTTCTTCACTCTTTTCTTCTATATCACTATCATTGTCATTTAGATTAGCTGGAACGTCTTCTCTTTTTGCTTCTTCACCTTGTGTACTTTCGTCGCTTTGACTTCCAGATATATCCTTATATTGAATCTCTGTTTCTTTAGTTTCTTCCTGATCTCTGTTAATATTTACAGGATTAGTAGTATATGTTTTTTCTTGTGCATCAACGTTTTGTCTAGTGTTAGTAGATGTATCAAAGGGATAATTAAGGTGTTTTTCTTTTTCTAATTGATTTTCTAATTTTTGAATCTTTTTATTACTCTCTAATGCCAGAACTTGCTGATTTTCAAGCAATTTTGACCTTTCTTGCAACTCTTTTCTGTAAAATTCAATTGTTGTTTCATGACGACTTTCTTGTTTTTCAATTTGATTATTTAAAGTATCAATCTGTTTTTTAAGGATTTCTACTATTTGAGCATCGCTTTTCGATTCAAAATTAATATTATCCGACCCTTTTTTTTGTTTGTCTTCAGTAGTACTTTCAAAACCATATTTCTTTTTATTTTCATTTACTCTTTGAATGATTTTTTCTATATCGGTATCTTCTTTAATAAACGAAGTGTTTTCCTGTTTTATTGTCTCTATATTCAATCGCTTAATATTATTAAAAATCGTTTGCTTACTAACCCCTAATTCTTCACTCAACTTTTTCACACTTTTCATATCATCAACCCTTTATAAAATGTTTATAAACCCTTGATAAAATATTATAAGCTTATAATGCTTAATAATAAAGTGATTAATAAATAAAAATAAACATCCATCAACCTTTTTATCAAGGGTTTATGAAAGGTTGATGATATTTATCAAGGGTTTATAAACATTTTATAAAGCTATATTTTCCCTTTTATAAGTTTATTTAAAGTGCTATAATAAACTTAATATAACAAAAACCCCAACTACTGGTAATAGTCGGGGTTTGGTAATAAAACGTTTAGAAACTGTTTATTTATATAATTTTCGATACTTGTATTATATAATGAATAATATCTTAGTGCAAGCACCTAGATCATTAAATAAATGTAAAGCTAAATAAAAACGTTTTATTACCTCTTACCAAACTAAAATATGGAAAGAGGTTTTTTGTCATGCAAAATCAATATTTTACAGTGCAAGAAAATTACAAAGAAAGATTTTATCAAATCCCTAAAGTATTCTTTACCAGTGAAAATTATAAAAATCTAACTAATGATATGAAAATAGCCTATGCTATCTTACGTGATCGCTTAAATTTATCTATTAAAAATAGCTGGGTTGATGAAGATGGTAACATTTACTTTGTTTATTCAAATGAAAAGCTAATGGAAATCTTAAATTGTAAAAAAGAAAAGTTAACAAAAATAAAAAAAGGGTTAGAAAACGATGGTCTACTCATTCAAAAACGACGTGGTTTAAATAAACCAAATATTCTATATTTAATGAAACCTATTGTCACAGAACGTGATATTTACAAAATAGAAAAAGAAGAAAACGATGTTGAACCTTACGGCGAGAAGGAAGTTCGAAAATCGAACGTCCAGAAGTTCGATTTTCGAACGGCCAGAAGTTCGAAAATCGAACGTCCAGAAGTTCGAAAATCGAACACTAATGATACTGACTTTAATGACATTGACTTTAATGATACTGAGAATAATGATATGAATGACTTGAATGATATAAAGTACAAAAATGAAATTAGTAATCATTCAAATCAATTTACACATAATTTTGATGATAAAGAAATGCTATTGCAAGAATTCCCAGAACAACTAACTAATTATTTATTAAAATATGATTATAGAGATTTAGAAATCATAAAGGCTGTTATTCTTAAAGCAAAAAAATCATTTAATTCAAGGCATGAAGATATGCATTACATGTTAGAGGACATTGAGGATGAAATATTAACTTCTTTAAAAAGACTTAAAAAAGCTATACATGATAGGGGAGTTAAAGGCCAAAAGGAAACAATCAATTCAATGCAAGCTTATTTAATGCAAACAATTCTAACTGAACTTGAAGAAACACATGCCCTTTATATGCGCCGTAAAAACATGAAACAATATAATATCTTTAATCAATAATTCAAATGATTTTATAACACTCGAAGAGACATCAAAATATTCCGTTAAATCATCTGACTTTTTAACTGATGACGACGAAAAAAATCAAGAAATTGTAAGTGATTTAGAAAAAGGTTTGTATCGAAAACGTATGTTAAGTTATGGTGGATTGCTTAAACAAAAGCATAAAATTTTAAACTTAGACGATGCCGAAGATGGTAATTTGATTAATACAAGTGATGAAGATAAAACGACAGACGAAGAAGCAAAAGCACATTCAATTACGGCAATTTGGAATTTCGAAAAGCAAAATTATTATTTAAGACATTAGTGATAACTGATGTCTTTTTTATTGTTTTTCTGTAAAAAAGTGCTGTCTTATTTTTGTGACACTACAGCTTTGTATGATATCACTTTAAAATTACTTAAAACCCTTGGAATGTCTGGCCTTGCCAGATCTATCATTTTTGAATGATAGCAAATTTCCCTTATGCTCTTACGGAGATTTTAGAGTTAAATTAAAATTTCTAAGTTTTTGATAAGAAAAGCCCTGCAGGAATTTAGAAAAACATGGGGAAGTTTTAAAGTATTTTATGCTAATTTTTAAATTTGCATGTAAATGGGCAGTATCTAAAAAATTAGTCACTGATTTTGCTGAAATTTTTGTTTGTGAAATTAGCATATATTTATTTGGCTCATATTTGCGTTTTAAGAGACTGTATAGATTTTTAAGTACAAAACCTATATGATTTGCCTCTAAGTCTTCAAAATGCCTCTTAAAATTCAAAATAAAAGTGTTTAATATTGTAATAAGGATTGCTATTTTTTATAAAAGGAACATCGTATTTATGCCGAGAAAATTTATTGATGTTGAGAAGAACCCTTAACTAAACTTGCAGACGAATGTCGGCATAGCGTGAGCTATTAAGCCGACCATTCGACAAGTTTTGGGATTGTTAAGGGTTCCGAGGCTCAACGTCAATAAAGCAATTGGAATAAAGCACCTATGATTATTTAAAAATATAAGTTATAATACATTCAAAAATATTTTTGAATGAGGTGTATGTATGATTCAAACGGTTGTTGCTGCTGCTGTTCTTTATATTGCTACAGCAGTTGATTTATTAGTAATTTTATTAATATTTTTTGCTAGAGCAAAGACTAGAAAAGAATATAGAGATATTTATGTTGGTCAATATTTAGGGTCTATTATTTTAATATTAGTTAGTTTGTTTTTAGCTTTTGTATTAAATTATGTTCCAGAAAAGTGGATATTAGGTTTATTGGGTTTAATACCAATTTATCTTGGAATTAAAGTGGCTATTTATGATGATTGTGAAGGAGAAAAGAGAGCTAAAAAAGAATTGAATGAAAAAGGATTGTCTAAATTAGTTGGTACGGTTGCAATTGTTACGATAGCAAGTTGTGGCGCCGATAATATTGGTTTATTTGTTCCGTATTTTGTGACATTAAGTGTTACTAATTTATTACTTACTCTGTTTGTCTTTTTAATTTTAATTTTCTTCTTGGTGTTTACTGCACAAAAATTAGCTAATATCCCAGGAATTGGAGAAATTGTTGAGAAATTTAGTCGTTGGATTATGGCTATTATTTATATAGCTTTAGGTTTATTTATTATTATTGAAAATGACACTATTCAAACAATTTTAGGATTTATATTTTAATTTAGGGTGTGATTTTATATGAGTTATGAAAATACTTGTGATGTGATCTGTGTACATGAGGATAAAGTTAACAATGCTTTAAGTTTTTTAGAAGATGATAAATCTAAGAAATTACTTAACATTTTAGAAAAAATTTGTGATGAGAAGAAATTGAAAATCATATTATCTTTGATTAAAGAAGATGAGTTGTGTGTTTGTGATATTTCTTTGATATTGAAAATGAGTATTGCTTCAACTTCACATCATTTAAGGCTTTTATATAAAAATGAGGTACTTGATTTTTATAAAGATGGAAAGATGGCATATTATTTTATTAAAGACGATGAAATAAGAGAGTTTTTCTCTAAAAATCATGAGGGTTTTTGAAACGAGTTTCTTCTTGTCTTGATACTATATAGAAATAACGTTCTTTTCTAAAATCCTTTTGAAGCGTTGATATGACGAAAAGTGGGAAACAACGCCCATGGAGAGAAAAGAAAATAGATAATGTAAGGTTCTGTTGCAAAGTTAAAAAATAAGTGTCTAACCTTATGTTTAAAGTAATACTTTGTATTAACTAGCTAGCATGATGCTAATTACACGGCATGGCGAAAACCCGTAGATCTGAAGAGATCTGCGGTTCTTTTTATATAGTCCATAAATACATTCAATGCCTGTGTATTTTATTCCAATTGCTTTATTGTCGTTGAACCTCGGAACCCTTAACAATCCCAAAACTTGTCGAATGGTCGGCTTAATAGCTCACGCTATGCCGACATTCGTCTGCAAGTTTAGTTAAGGGTTCTTCTCAACATCAATAAATTTTCTCGGCATAAATGCGTCGTCTAACTTTTTTTATAATGTTTATCAAACCACGATGAAAAAAATATAAAAAAGACTGTATAAAGAATAAACCAAGTATCTAAATGATTTTGATTCATTTGCTTATAAATAAAAAACAATAAAAAAATACCAAGAATAATTTGTAAAATAAATAAAGACCTCTTCAAAAAACCACTCCTTTTAAAAAACTTTATCTCAGGACTTATTCAAATTATAAACACCTTTATTTTGAATTTTAAGAGGGTATTTTAAAGATTTAGAGGTAAATCTTATAGTTTTCTACTTAAAAATCTATACAAGCTCTTAAAACGCAAATATGAGCCAAATAAATATATGGTAATTTCACAAACAAAAATTTCAGCAAAACCAGTGACTAATTTTTTAACACTGCCCATTTAAATGCAAATTAAAAATGAGCATAAAATCTTTTAAAACTTCCCCATGTTTTTCTAAATTCCTGCAGGGCGTTTTTATCAAAAATCAAGAAATTTCAATTTTTCTCTAAGAACTCCGTAAGAGCATAAGGAGAATTTGCTATCATTCAAAAATAATAGGTCTGGCAAAGCCAGACATTCCAAGGGTTTTAAGTAATTTTAAAGTGATATCATAAAAAGCTGTAGTGTCACACTTTTGTGACACTACATACAGCATTTGTCACAAAAATAAGACAGTACTTTTTTACAAAAAATCAATAAAAAAGACATCAGTCATCACTAATGTCTTAAATAATAATTTTGCTTTTCAAAATTCCAAATTGCCGTAATTGAATGTGCTTTTGCTTCTTCATCTGTTATTTTATCTTCATCACTTGTATTAATTAAATTACCATCTTCGGCATCGTCTAAGTTTAAAATTTTATGCTTTTGTTTAAGCAATCCACCATAACTTAACATACGTTTTCGATATAAACCTTTTTCTAAATCACTTACAATTTCTTGATTTTTTTCGTCATCGTCAGTTAAAAAATCAGATGACTTAACCGAATATTTTGATGTCTCTTTGATTGCCGATTCAATATCTTTATCGCCTTTTTGATTAGGTTTAATTGCTTTAATATTTACAACAGGTCGATAATCAACTTGTAATGCTTTTTGCCATAAATTAACCCATTCTTCTTGAGTTATATAATTCTCTTTTTTTCTAAAATATGCATTTTCAACACATAACAAAACGTGCATATGCTGATTATAACTACCGTCATTTTTATTAACGGTAACTTCTGTTGAACGCATAAATCCAACAAGATTTTGTTTAACCTTTTTATATCTACTCACCCTATCAAATGCTTTAGTTAGATGATTCAAACTTTGTTCTAAAGTATCTCCATCTATCGCATTTTTTGTTGAAAGTGTTAAAAACAACCAACGTGCTTTTGGCTTTTCCTTAATTACTTCTTCAATCACTTTTTGAGCTTGATAACTATTTTTCATAGCACGCCTCCAATTACAAACTGGACATAGCTTTGATTTACAAAACCACGTCTTATGTAATTTCAAATAACCTTCATCGGTCGGCTTGAATTCTAAGACGTTACCACATTGTTTTACGTTATAAGCCTTTTTTATTTTTAAAATTTCAAGTATATCTGCATAGCTTACATTAGGTTCTGTTGCAAAGTTAGAAATATAGTATAATAGTCAACAAAAAATGAGGTGCAGAGGATGAATTATTTCAGATATAAGCAATTTGACAAAGATGTCATTACTGTAGCCGTTGGCTACTATCTAAGATATGCATTAAGTTATCGTGATATATCTGAAATATTGAGAGAACGAGGCATCTATGTTCATCATTCAACAATTTATCGATGGGTACAGGAATATGCTCCTATTTTGTATCAAATTTGGAAGAAAAAGAATAAGCAAGCTTATTATAAATGGCATATAGATGAGACGTATATCAAAATTAAAGGGCAATGGAATTATTTATATCGCGCTATTGATGCAGATGGCCATACACTAGATATTTCGTTACGTAAGAAACGAGATAATCACTCAGCATATACGTTTATTAAACGTCTTATTAAACAATTTGGCAAACCTCAAATGATAATTACAAACCAAGCCCCTTCAACGAAGGTGGCAATGTCCAAAGTGATTAAAGATTTTAAACTTACCCCCAACTGTCATTGTAACTCTAAATATTTAAATAATCTCATTGAACAAGATCATCGTCATATCAAAGTAAGGAAAATAAGTTATCAAAGTATCAATACGGCAAAGAATACGATCAAAGGCATTGAATGTATTTATGGACTATATAAAAAGAACCGCAGATCTCTTCAGATC
>ERZ1023217.116-NODE-116-length-22023-cov-38.989667_pt1 | contig 22023 bp, 22 predicted proteins | sample MGYA00380448_ERZ1023217 | MGnify/ENA primary metagenome ERZ1023217 (study PRJEB33173, sample SAMEA4830360) | metagenome | study: EMG produced TPA metagenomics assembly of the PRJEB25223 data set...
AACGTGATGACCTTTTTAGTAACAAAAAAGAAGATGAATCATTTTGGATAAACAAAATTAAAAATGAAAGTTTTGATAATTACTTTGTCATACCTTATCGAATATCAGAATATTAATGTTATTGATTATAATAAGACCTAGCGTCTACTTTAAACCAGTTAATAATTTAGGAGTTAAGCAAGTATATAATTTATCAAGTGACAATAAAAATTATTAACGAAATAAAAGATTTCAAGTAGAAAGGGAGAAAAAATTGAATTATAGTGAAATATCGCAATACTTGAAAGTGATGGCTGATAGTAGCCGTCTTGAAATATTAGATTTGTTATCTTGTGGTGAATTATGCGCTTGTGATTTATTAGAGCATTTTTCTTTTTCTCAACCCACATTAAGTCATCATATGAAAGTATTAAAAGACAATAATTTAATTACATCCAGAAAAGATGGTAATAAAATTTTATACAAATTGAATCATGACGTATTGGATAACGTTACATCACGACTCACTCTATTGAGTTCCTGTACTGTCCCATGTATATGTGAAACTGTAGAGAAAGGTGAGTGTTAACAATGACGATATTAGCAATCACTATTTTTCTATTAACGTTAATTTTTATCATATGGCAACCTAAAGGTTTGGATATTGGAGTTACAGCTTTAATCGGTGCTGTTATTGCTATCATTACAGGTGTCGTTAGCTTTTCAGACGTATTAGAAGTTACAGGCATTGTTTGGAATGCGACGTTAACCTTTGTCGCTGTTATACTCATTTCATTAATTTTAGATGAAATTGGATTTTTCGAATGGGCAGCTATACATATGGTCAGAGCTTCAAATGGTCATGGGTTTAAGATGTTTGTCTACATTATGTTGTTAGGCGCTATTGTAGCAGCTTTCTTTGCGAATGATGGAGCTGCATTAATTCTCACTCCAATCGTGCTCGCTATGGTAAGAAATCTTGGGTTTAATCAAAAAGTCATTTTTCCTTTTATCATTGCAAGTGGATTCATTGCAGATACTACGTCTCTTCCATTAATTGTAAGTAATTTGGTTAATATCGTTTCTGCTGACTACTTCCATATTGGATTTATTGAATATGTCAGTCGCATGATGATTCCAAATCTATTCTCTTTACTTGCAAGTATCGTGGTATTATGGCTATATTTCAGAAAAGTTATTCCTAACCATTTTGAAATTAAAAATCTTAAAACGCCTGATCAAGCCATTAAAGATCCAAAATTATTTAAGTTTTCGTGGATTGTTTTATCAATCTTACTCATTGGTTATATAGTTAGTGAATTTATTCAAATTCCAGTATCGATCATTGCTTGTTCAATTGCGTTTATATTTACTGTATTGGCCTATCAATCAAGCGTTGTAAACACGAAACAAGTGATCAAAGGCGCACCTTGGAATATTGTGCTCTTTTCTATAGGAATGTATTTAGTTGTATTTGGTTTGAAAAATGTGGGTATTACTGCATTATTAGCTAATATGCTATCAAGCATATCAAACTATGGATTGTTTAGTAGTGTGATAGGTATGGGCTTCATATCTGCATTTCTTTCAGCCATTATGAATAATATGCCTACCGTATTAATTGATGCAATTGCTATTGGACAATCTGCAACTACCGGTTTAATCAAAGAAGGCATGATTTATGCTAATATCATTGGTGCAGATTTAGGACCTAAAATCACACCTATCGGTTCCTTAGCAACACTACTATGGTTACACGTTTTAACACAAAAGGGAGTAAAAATTTCATGGGGCACATATTTTAAAACAGGTATTGTTATTACGATTCCTGTTCTGTTTATCACATTAGTAGGTTTATACGTTACACTTATTATATTTTAAAAAAGAGGTGTCAATGATGACAAAGAAAATAATTTATTTTATATGTACAGGTAATTCATGCCGTAGCCAAATGGCTGAAGGTTGGGCTAAGAACATCTTAGGTGATGAATGGCAAGTATATTCTGGCGGTATTGAGGCACACGGTGTCAATCCAAAGGCAATCGAAGCGATGAAAGAAGTTGGAATTGATATCTCAAACCATACTTCTAATTTAATTGACAACACTATACTAAACCAGTCCGATTTAGTAGTAACTCTATGTAGTGATGCTGATCAAAACTGTCCTGTATTGCCGCCTAATGTAAAAAAAGAACATTGGGGATTTGATGATCCAGCAGGCAAACCTTGGTCAGAATTCCAACGTGTTAGAGATGAAATCAAAGCAGCCATTGACTCATTTAAGGCTAGATAAATTTTAAGCGTCTCAATATCATTGAGACGCTTTTTTTAATATGCCATTTTAGACGATTACAGAGTTTTAAAATGATGAACACACTTTAACTTTACTAAAATTCCCTTCGATTAAGAACATTGGATTACTCAATATGAGTTATTGCAATACACTATTTTTAATTTTCACTTTCTCACCGGTTTTAATTTCATCGTATTGCTTTTTCGGGACAACAACTAAACGTTTGCCTTTATTAGTTTGAACGGTAATGGTATATAATTTCTCATGTGCTTTCATTTGTTGTTTCAACATATTTTTTTGGTATTCAACATGATGGGTTTTATTTTTATACATACCGGATGTAATAAAATAAAAAAATAACCAATTATTATAATATGAAGTGGCCATAAATTGTGACGCATATGAGCCCCCTGGTCTGTATCGATGTCTTGTAGACACCATTGATCGTGCTTGTTGAGATTGAATTTTACCAGTATCTTGTTTGAATTTTGATGATTTGTTATTATATGTCATACTATTTGTTCGACTAGCTTGTTGAGCTGCACGCTGACTTGATTGTTTTGCAACTCGTGAAGCATTCATCGTACTTGAACGACTCATTGACGAACTTGAAGACGTTGAGCTTCTAACTGCAGAAGATGACGAACTACTACTCGAACTTGCGCTACTCGTGCTTGATGTTACAGCTTCTAAATTTGTAGACAATATACAAAGCGAGAGCACATTAAAGATTATCATTATACTTATCATTTTTAATACTTTATGCTTCACCCACTCACCTCTTACTCTTTAGATACTTCATCTTTAGCAGTAACTTGTCCTTCAATATCGTCATCGCCATAAATCATATATGGTGGACGATAGACATGAATCTTTTTGCCATCTTTAATTATATAAGGCTTTTTATTTCCATCATTTAAAATATGTTCATAAACGTGTTCTAAATCCGTCTTTTGTAAATGTGATTTACCATTTTTATCTTTATATTTTATTTCCACATTGGGTGTATCTTCTGAACCATTATTTAGCACTTCATAATACTCATATGTATATTTCTCTGACTTTTGACTATCTTTAGAAGGTTCTTTCTGCTCTCCTGATGTTCCGCAAGCCGCTAAAATAAAGGATAAACCCAATAGACTAGCTAATAATATTATCTTTCTCATAAACACCCTCCTCTACTCATTTGCATTGTAACATTCTTAGTCCATTCATTTCCAAGTGAGTGATACATAACTTATTTTATCTTTAACACTTTTATATACATTTTAATATATCAATTGTGAGTTATTTCATTTTTAATTATTTTTGTTAAACTATATTTAAAATCATCGATCACTTTTACTTATAAGTTTAACTTTTAAATACAAAATATGATGAGTAAGGAGAGATAGCTATGTCAATATGGTTTGTTTTATTACCTTCACTATCTTTTTTAGCCGTTATGATCATAGGGTATATTTGTACCAAAATCTTTATTCGCTAATATACGGGTCGCCTTATACTATCGCTATACTTCATTTATTGTGTTTGCTTATTAATCATGCATTGTAAGTAAATGGCTAGTAATATTTCTTTCTCTACTCTAGTACTGTGAATGTGTATAGTGTGTTTTTCCCCACGTTTTTTAGTTCGTTTACTTTTTGAAATATCTAAAAAACTACGCTTTGCGGTTAATACTACGTCATTCTCAACTGTAATTTTGGTTTCATTACTAAAAAACGGATTGCTTACATCAAACACTTCAGATTTGTAATTAAACGTATAAGGAAGTTGTTGCTTTCCTCCACTTTTGAAAAACTGTTTCATCTCAAGCGTGCCTACTTCTTCATTATTCAAATACATCGTATATTGATGTCTATTCGCTACCCCATGTTTACGAATTATTTTTACATCGTTCTCACTAGAAGTCATATATAGACTATATTTTGTTTGAATACCAAAGAGACTCAATAATTTATGAAATATATTAACAAAAACGGGTTTATACGTTATTGTTTCGTTACCGTATATCACATTGCTTTGATTCTCAATGATATATAAAGGCATTTGTACAAAGAATTCTCCCGCTTCAAAATCTTTATTATTATTGAGACGTTTATTAATGCGTGGATGCTTTTTTTGTAAATGTTTTCTAAAAAGCAAAATGCCTACTATAATTATAGTAACTATTCCCCAAACTAACCATGTACTCCAAAGTGGAACCTTGAACAATGATGATTTTCCCACAAGCACTAAAAACGTGTTTATTAAGTTAAATATGAGAAGCACTATCCATATCAGTGCTTCACGAAACATCGTCATTACCCATTTCTCCTTTATTTAATAAGTAAGTTTATAATATACCATGCAATCTATTTTTTATTGCTTTTGTGAGGTGCTTTTGCGTATCGGTGAATGATGGGGGTTTTTATACTCTTTAAATTGATCCGATTAAGTCGTCAGTATTAATCACACTATCCTATAATTTATAATCAGTTAAACTGTCTTTTAGCACCAATTATAACTATAATCACTGCAATATCACTGAACATTGAAAGTCATGATGTATCCATACCATAATCCCCACCTGTAATCAGTACATTTTTTGTATCTATACCCCCAATAGTCATCTTGAGTTGTGATATTTAATAAACCGTTTATATTTCAAAGTATATGGAATATAGCAGAAGCTCTTATACTATTAAACGCCCATACAGTCATATATATGGTTTAAGTTTATTCAATTGTTTGTTTGGCTCTTGTATATACTCTTTCAGGAAATTGAGTAATACGTAATAATTCAATTGCGTTTCGCGTATTTGCTTTACCTTTTTTTATTTTATAATCAAAATAAATCTGATTATTTTCTATCGATTCATTAAAATGATAATTTTCATAGTTAGCTTTTAGATATTCAGAAAGTTCGATATCATGGGTAGCCGCTATAACTTTATAATGTTTCTCAGTATCTAAATAATTAAGCACCGACTCTGAAGCAGCAATCCGTTCTGTCGTATTCGTTCCTTTAAAAATTTCATCAATAAAGCAATATACCAATTGATTATTTTTAATATTAAATAATCGCCGAATAGATTTTAATTCCGTCATAAAATAACTATCTCCTGATAAAATATCATCTGTATTCGCCATTGAGGTATAAACTAATCCAGGCTTGTATGAAAACGCTTCTGCTGTAGCAGTATTTAATGTTTGAGCAAGAATGAGATTAGTTGCAACAGCTTTCATAAATGTTGATTTTCCTGAAGCATTTGAACCTGTTAATAAAATATTATGATTTATATTTAAACTATTTGGTACCGCTTCTGTCAGTAATGGGTGCAATAAATTACTAAATGTTATTTGTTGTTTATCTTTAATAATAGATGGTTCGCAATATGTATGTAATGTTCGACGATACATCACTAATGAATAATGATTATCTAACGTGCTTATGTAATCATAACATTGAAGCAATTCTTCTTGATGTTTAACGTAAGTAAATTGAATAATATGAAAAAAGAAGTAATCCAACATAAAACTCATTTTAAAGAGCATGATAAATGTACCACCAATATCTTGATCATCTGCTTTTCCAATAAAACCGCTTAATGAACGTGCGAGTTTAAATTGTTGAAAATCGATATTTATACTTGGCGTGCCTTTTATTTTACTTAAAGAATAACTATGCTTGATTACTTTAGAAGTATAGAAGATGGATTTTAAATCTTGACTATAACTTTTTTTGAGATAGGCTGATAAACCAATATTAAGTAAAATAGAAAAAAGAATGATTAAAATTCCTAATGATATATTAATAAATATTATAATTGCACCTAGAAGTGGCAAAAATGGACATAGCATAAATAAATTATTTCGTTTTACTGGTTTAATTTGATCAGGAGAAAGCGGATAAACAACTTTTCCTATCAAAGCAAGATGATACGATACATTTACTCTAAATTGTTCATCTTTAAATTGATTCACTAACTTTTTATTATTGATAGTAAACATTTTTCTCAAAGTAGCATACCATTTCATTTCTCCAATAGCTGTAAAGTTAAAATTACTTTTATGAAATAAAGTATCCATATCTAAGTCTGTCCATGTTTTATCATCTATTAATGTATCAGAATAATTCTTACGTCGAAGATTAAACTGATAATCAAATCTCGAATTTGGACGTATAAATTCTTCTAAAGTCTTTTTACTTTTCCAAAGTTGTTTAATATTTGAAATTAATTTTTTTCTTTTTACTATAGTAGTAATAGTATTAACAACTATTCCCAAAACGATTATTCCTATGACTAAGCATGCATAGGTTTGATAGATATTCATAGAAAACTCCCATTTTAAATTCTTTGTTAACTTAGTTATCATGTAATTTAAAAACTAATTTATATATTAAATGCTAACATATTCTACCATCTATTTTTTAGTTTTATTTGTGGTATGCTTCTCCTTATCAGTGATTTTGCTAAATAATACTATAATAATAAAGCCTAGGAATTATATCCCAGGCTCATTAGTTTATAGTTATAAATTTTATGTCTTTTTTGTAACTAAATATAATCTATCAATAATTCATTATTATATTCAGTTACTTTTATAGTATTTCCTTTTTTTAAGGTACCATTTATTATTTCTTCCGAAAGACGATCCTCTAGTAACTTAGAAATACCACGCTTTATTGGTCTAGCTCCGTTTTTAGGTTCATAACACAAATTAGCAATCAATCTAATCGCTTCATTTGAAAATTCAATATTATATCCCATAGATTCAATTAAATCTACTTCTTTCTTAATCAATAGATGTGTGATTTCAAAAATTTCTTGTTGGTTAAGTGGTTTAAAAGTAATCATCTCATCAATACGATTTAAAAATTCAGGTCTAAAATATTGTTTTAAAGCTTCTCTAATACTTCCATCTATCGTTTCAAAGTCTGTTCCATTTTTATTAGTTTGATTTAAACCTACTACTTTTCGATTCTGAATATCACTAGCTCCAATATTTGAGGTCAATAAAATAATACTTTCACTAAAATCTGCTGTTTCACCTAATGAGTTAGTTAATCTACCATCATCAAATACTTGTAACAATACATCAAATATTTTCGGATGAGCTTTTTCTATTTCATCAAACAAAATAACTGCACGAGGATGTTCAAGCACAGTCTTTACTAAGTCTCCGTCTTGACCAAAACCAATGTAGCCTGGTGGTGGACCAATTAATTTAGAAACTTCATGCTCCTTTTGATATTCTGACATATCATATCGAATGATATTCTGCTCATCTCTATATAAAGTTTTATTTAATATTTTGGCCGTTTCTGTTTTACCTACTCCTGTAGTACCTAAAAGCATAAATACGCCCACAGGACGATTTGATTGCTTAAAGCCTAATTTCTTTCTTATTACTGCATTTGCTATAGTCTCAATAGCTTCATCTTGCCCAATAATTTGTGATTTCATAGTATCTTTTAATTGACTTAGGCGATCAATCTCAATATCAGAATAATCTTCATCTTCTTTTAATTCGACTACTTCAAATCCTTCACCCAATCTTTGTTCAATTGCTTTTTTTATATGATTTTTAGTAACTAAGTAATCAAATGTAATTTTTTCTATATTGCTCATCTTACGTGAATAGTTTTTTTCAAGTTGTTGTATTTCTCGACGTAATTTTTCAACCTGTTTATCATTAAATTCTTTTACTTGAGCTTGTTTTAAGTCTTCTTTTAATCGATTCATTTTATCTAAATAAGGAGTTTGTAAATTGGTAGTCTGTCCTTGTTCAATTCGACAAATTGCTCCTGCATTATCTAAAATAGTAAACGCTAAGTCTGGTAGCTGTTCTTTCGGAAAATACTTTTTTCCTAGTTGTGAGGCAAGTTTAATCGTTTCTTTTTCAAAATTAACATGATGAAAATTTTCATAAATAGGAATAACTTGATTTATTATTTCTACAGTATCTTCTACATTAGGCTCATCTATTTTAATAATTTCAAAACGTCTAGTTAATGCCGTGTCAGATGATATATAACTTTGCCATTCTCTAGGAGTAGTTGCTCCAATTATACGAAAGTCACTTCTAGCCATTGCTGGTTTCAAAATATCTGTTAATCCTTTACTTTTACCCAACATGTGGATTTCATCAACAAATAAAATAACATCTTTCTCTCTTTTCATTTCAGACATAAATCTTTGAATACCTTTAAAAGTTTCTCCTTGAATTACAGAAATTAAATCATTAACACTAAATTGTAATATTTTCTTATTTTTTAATGATGGTATTTCATTATTAACTATTTTTAAGGCTAAACCATCAACTATAGCTGATTTACCTACCCCACCTTTCCCTATTAAACTAACATTATTTTTATCACGACGAGATAAAGCTATCTCCATATGATGAATTTCTCTCTCTCTCTTAATAGCAGGCATTAATTCTTTATTACGCGCTTTTTCAGTTAAATCTGTAGTAATATCTTCTAATATTGAATAACTAGGGTCTGCTAATTTATTAGAAATTCGATTTCTTATTGTAGCATTCTTACGTTGCTCTTCTTCATTTCTTCCATCATAATAATTATTTGCCAAATAGCTACGGTTTTGAAAACGCTCTGACATTTTATCGCCATCAAATATATTGTCATATTTTAACATTAATTTTTTTAAAACATGATAAGCATTACAATCTTCATCTTGAGACATTCCCATGATAATCCAATAGGTATCTATCCCACCGCTTGGATTGTTTTGAAATCTCATCTCTTCCGCAAAATCAATTATATCTTTTACATTGTTTGAAATAGGATATTCTGACATATACTTTATTGCTTGGTCTGTTGATGATTCATATATAAATTGTACCTGGTTTGTTTTTATATATTCTTGAATTTTTCTTTTCTTTTTTTGAGAAATAAATAAATCATTTTGTTCAAATTCATCTTCATTTATTTCTATATAACGTTTATCCATTAATTTTGCTTGTTTAATTTCATCTTCTAACTTTTTTTTGGTTATAGAAAAACGACCTAATGAATAGGCCGCTCCAGTATCTGCAGTAGAAGCAAAAGCTAGAAGAAGATCTTGCGTTTCAATAATCTTTCGCTCTTTTTTCGCGATTAAATTAAGTACATTCTCAAATGCTTCTTTGCACTGTTTTGTAATTTTATATTCTATTACATTATTTGTAGTTGCTGTCATAAATTAAAAACACCCCTTATTATTATTGGCAATAATATCATCTAAATAAGCTTCAAAATCTTTTAAACTAATTATGTCACGTATTTTCTCAATTACCTCATCTACACTTTTAATATTTCCGTCTTTTTCAACTTTATAAGGAGCTATGTTGCCCTTAGATATTGCACCTGTTCGACTTTTAAATTTATATATTGCTGGTGCGATATCTTTTTCAAAATCAATCCCTTCTTCATTACAAATATTTTTAAATAAAGTTTTCCAATCTTTTATGCTTCTTAAAATAACAATTGTATCTTTATCACTTAAGATTTTTTTTATAAGAATTTTTGCACTTAAGTTGCTGCTTTCTAAATTGTGTAAATTTCTTAACGATTTACTATCAAATGAGCGATAAGGAATGAATTCAATATTAGAAACTTTAATATCATAAAGTGCTTTTTCAAATTCTTTTTCAACTTCATATCCAAGTAATTCAGCTTGATTCATTTTGTCAAAAATAGAAAGATAATGTTTTATACATTCTTTATACATTGATTCTTTTCCACTAAAAACTTTTGAATAGTAACTTCCTAAATAATATGCTATTAAATTAAAGTCATACTCATCATTATTCTTCAAATAATATTCTAAATTTCCTCTATCTTTTTTATACATTTTATATAAAGTTTTTAAATCTTTAGAAATTACATTTTCTTTGGATAAAATATGTTCACAATAAAATTTATGTAATTCTTTTTTGTTATTTACACTACCTTGATAAACTTCTTTTGACTCAGAATCCACTTTTCTTGAACTATTTTTTTCTATTTTTACTTCTTCTTTAATATATTTACCTACTGTATCACATTTCTCTGATACTTCACTTTCCATATGAGTTCCAGGATTAAGTAATCCAACAATTACCTTCGCTTTGTCTATATCTCCTAAAATATGATTAGGAACACCCCAACAAATTGCTTTTGAGTTTGTATTCAATTTGTCCTTTTCATTCACCCAACAAAAGTCATCTGTATTTTCTGGATGTTCATACAAATATTGATATTCTTCGGCCATTCTTTCTATTTCATTTTTATCCCAAAATTTTTCAAATTCGTTCCATAATTTTTCACTCATATTAATCGCTCCATTCGTTTTTAATCAATCAGACACATAAAGTCTTATTACTTACATGTATTTATATTATCTATCTATAACTTTGTTCTAATATTCAGTAAAACATTTTATACGGACAATATATGTCTTTTTATAAATGTATTTTCATTTATAGAGGTGAAAAGTTATGGAAAAAGAAAAACGTTTATTATATTTTTTTCTGTTAATGATTAATGGAGAAAAGATAAATCGTTCTGAATTAATAAGAAAAACAATGAAGACATCTCGTACCATAAGAAGAGATATGGACGCTATTAATCGTTTTTTTACTGATCCTGAACTACCATGGTACGACAGTAATACGCAAATAAAGCTAACCGGTAAAAATGATAATGCTTATTATCAAATAGAAAACAATTCATTTAATTATGATAGTTATGCAACTTTAGGGTTATTGCTTAGCATTAAAAGTTTAACTCCTAAACTACATAGGAATGTCTATAATTTGTTCATTCAACTCATTTCAAATGGAAGAGCAGAAGACGTAGCAACATTAAAGTCTATATTAAACCATTTTTCTATAAGAGAAAAAGCTTATGATGATATTTTTCCAGGTCAAGAATTAATGATGCTTCAGAAAGCCTTAATTAAAGAAAAAATGGTTGGATTTAAGCAAAAAAGCACAAAAAAATCTTTTTTTGCTACACCTCATTCGTTAATGTATATGAATTACGACTATTGGTTTACCTATGAACTTGGAAATGAGTTTTATGATGTTAAAGTTCGTGATTTATCAGATGTATATATTGATGAAAACTATTCAAAGAAAAAATCTGAAGCTAATGAATTAGTAAAAGTAAGAGTACATAAAAATATAAGTAATGAATTATTTCAATTATATGATGTGCAATATCAACGTCCATTAAATGAAGAAGAGGCAAAATTCGTAGATAAAGAAAGCGATTGGCTCATTTTTGAAATAGCATGTACTAAACTAGATGCTTTCTACATTGCTTATCAAAAGGCACCACATGCGTTAATACTCGCCCCACAAACTTATGTGGATAGCTTTCTAGAAAGAATGCTAGAAATATTTAATCAGTATGATATAACTACTTAATTTTTATAAATTTTTTCTAAATATAAGGAGGATTAATTATGGGAAGAATAATTAAAGTGGGCGATGGCTTTCTAAAAACAACGCTTACAAATGCCATAACGAATGCACAGTATGGGGATACAATATTAATTGACAATATAGACTTAAATAAAGAAACTATGAGCTCCTTTGAAATACCCAAAGGTATGGATATAAAAATTACAAGTATCGATGACGAAAAGAAAACTTTAAAGAATTTTAGGTTTGAAATTAAAGGGTATTTATCCATATCAAATATCATTTTAGATAACGATAATAATACTGATGTCTTCGATATAGAAAATGGTTCGTTAGAACTTGATAATATTTCTTTTTTAAATTTCCATAAAGATTTTAAGAAATTTAATATTTATAATAGCAATGGTAATCTTCGGATTAAAAATTCAAGTATCTTTTCTCTACACAGTTCTTCTAAAGGAATCAATGTAATAGAAAATAGTACCATTCATGGTGCAGCTATGTCTCGTCAAAGCAAATGGCATATATCTAATTGCTCTTTATACAACAATTATTCAAGAGATCAATGGACTATGAAAGATAATTCCGAAATTAATATAAAAAATTCTAAAATTATTGTATATACTAATTTAAATCCTGATGCTACTTATCCCTCAATTTCAATTAACAATTCTTTACTAGATTTAGATAATTCTTATATTGATTATAAAGATCCTTTAGATTCAAAAAAAAATTATCTGCTTCAAATATTTGATAATGGGAGAGCTAAAATAAAAAATTCTGAAGTAACAAAAATAGGGCTTGGTCAAGGGACGTTAGAAGCTACTTCTTTAAAAACGTCAAGCATCGCAGTTACAAAAAACTCAACATTGGATGTTGAAAAGTTAATATTGAATAATAAATTTAATGAAAAAATGTATTTTAGATTTTGTAATTCTAAAGGAAGCATTCAAGAATTACATTCTAATGTAACTCCAACAGATCTTTATTTATTAAATTCTAATATCGCAATTAATAATTATAATGTCACAAATGGTTTTAATACTTTTCTTCAAGATAAACACTCATCCATAAAATCAAATAAAGAAATAAACATTATAAAATTATTTGAAGAAAAGAAAGATATTGAAAATACTAAAAATGAAGATGTAGAAAATAAAAATACAAAAGAAATAAAGCCAATAGCTAAAAATAACATTTCTAATCCAATGGAGGAGTTAAATAATTTAGTTGGTTTATCAAATGCTAAAAAACAAGCAAATGATTTTATACGCGTTCACGTTGTAAATGAAGCCAAAAAGAAAAAAGGAATTAAAGTAGAAGATAATTCTTTACATTCTATATATAAAGGTAATCCAGGGACAGGTAAAACCACGGTCGCTAGACTAATAGCACAAATTTTATTTCAAAAAAGTGTAATAAAAAAAGATTTGCTTGTAGAGGTTACAAGACAAGATTTAGTTGCCGGTTTTGTTGGGCAAACAGCTATTAAAACTGAAAAAGTTTTAAAATCTGCGTTAGGTGGCGTTTTATTTATTGACGAAGCATATACATTATACAGCAAATCTGAAAACGACTACGGTGTAGAAGCTATTGAAACTATTTTAAAATTCATGGAAGATAATAGAGGAAATATCATGATAATATTCGCTGGGTATCCTAAAGAAATGGATGAATTGATGAGTATAAATCCAGGATTAGAATCTCGAATAAAAAATGAAATTATATTTGATGATTATTCTATAAACGAATTATGTTTAATCGGCAAAAAATTACTACACGAATATGAATTTAATGAAAATGTTTACGATGACAAACTTAAAAAAGTATTTGAAAAACAAAGAATTAACAGTAATGCAAGATTTGTAAGAAATTTCAATGATGAAATTATAAAGAATCAGTCTAATAGGTTATTCGATGAAGATATAATTGAAAGTGAATTTAATATTATTAGGGATACCGACATAACTAATATATAAATATATTGGGAGCAAATCACTCTTTTGTGTTAGCTCCCATATTCAATTTAAAACTATTCGATATTTTTATACTATTCGCTTGCCAAATGTTCTGATATTTTCTGACGATATTTTTTCATAATAATTGGATGGATTATAATTGAAATCCAAAATATTGGATGAAGTATCCATGCTAAAATAAATTTAACAATAATAACTATTATGAAACTAAAAAAAGTGCCTTTAATATATGTTTCAAAAGATTCACGAAAATCTACTTTATTCCCTTCAATTTTTTGCTTAAACGTAGGATTTATTCGACGATGAGTATCAAAAGTCATTTTAGCAATAGTTCCAAACTTTTTTCTAAATAAGACACTTTTCATAAAGAAAAAACGTAAAAGAACATTGTCTTTAGTATCTAGTATGTATGAACTTAACCAAGCATAAGTATAGCTTCCAAGTAAAAATATTACTATATTCCATACCCAACTAATCCAACTTGTTGTTTCATTTTGTATCATGAATATAAATTTAACTAAATACACAATAGTATAAGGAGTATAGAAAAAGAATATTGGCATTTTTGGGGTAGAAAAATAATTTCTTATCATTTAATCAATCCTTTGTTATTTAATTTACTATATTAATATATATATTTAGAGCGACATGATATGACCGTTTAAAAATATTTTTAAATAGAGCATAAAATCGCATAACTATTTATAATGATTAATTCAAAAAGCCCCTTCACTATTTTTTTAATGAAGGGGTTATTGCATTCAAACTAAATTACTTGTTGAATATTTGTTTGGATTGAATACATAAAGATACATATTTCTTCCAAAGCACTGTATTTTATATTAAGACCCATTGAGGGACGAGTTATATCTTTATGATTATAATGAATATTATTATTAGAAAATGTGTGGAGAATAGCAATCATAGATAATTCATGTTTTTCAACAAAAGATCCTTTAAATTTAAGGTAAATGTAATCTCCTATTTGATTCCAACTAGCTACCTCATTATTGTTTTTTGTATCTATCATTTTACAACGTTCTTTTTTATCTAAACTTACTGTAGTTTTTTCTATATCTATTATTATAATAATACAATAATAGATTATATTATATATTTTGCTTTTGAGTATTATTGATAGAACGTTAAGCGTAGCGTTAATAAAATTTAGTTTTTATTAAGGTAACTAACAAATCATTATTTGATGTAATTTTGTAAACTATTAAGGTGATTTACTTTGATTTATTAAGGATATTATCAATATTTGTAAAATATTACTTTTATATATAGAAGGAAATTACTAAAAATAATACATATAAAAATATATAATATAATTAAAAACTTCAATTGAAGAAAGAGGACTTAGGTTTATGGAATATAATGCTTTAATTATTGAAGATGATATAGATATTGCACATATTTTGTCATTAACATTAACAAAAATGAAAATTAAAACTACTATAGTTTATTCAGGAAATGAAGCTTTAGAGTATTTAAAAACACATAATTACGATTTAATATTGCTAGATTTAATGTTACCTCATATTGAGGGAGAAGAATTACTCACTTATATAAAAAAACACTTAATGAGCAGAATTATTGTTGTATCAGCTAAAACTGAAGTTGAAGAAAAAGTTCGATTATTAAATAAAGGAGCAGATGATTATTTAACAAAACCTTTTAATAATAAAGAATTATCTGCACGAGTTGAAGTTCAATTAAGAAATTTAAATCAATCTCCACCTCAAAATTTATTAGTATGGAAAGAATTAAGTATAGATAAATCGACTAGAAATGTTTACTTAAATAAAAATAAAATCGAATTAACAAATAAAGAATATAATATTTTGTGCTTATTAATGAAAACTCCTGAAAAACCAATATCAAAACAAAAGATTTATGAAAAAATTCAAGGGCTTTATTTAGGAGATGATAATACGGTTAATGTCCACGTATCAAATATTAGAAAAAAATTGAGTACCTATACTAACCGATCGTACATTAAAACTGTATGGGGGATTGGATTTATAATAGAATAATTTTCTTTATACTTTCTTTATATTTTACTTAAAGGAATTTAAGACCTTTCCATTTATACTTAAATTGTCTTTTGGAAAGGGGCGAATATTATGAATCTAGTAATCAAAACAAAAGACTTAAGTAAAAAATATAAAGACAATCATGGATTATTACCGATAAATTTCGAACTACATAAAGGTGAAGTTTGTGCTTTAATAGGTAGAAATGGTGCTGGTAAATCTACCTTTTTTAAATTATTAGCAAATCAAATTAAAGCTGATAGTGGAAATATAGAATTATTTAATAAAAAATCCGATATAAAAAATCAAATGCGTAAGCGAATAGGATTCATGATTGAACATCCTAATTTTATTAATAATTTCACAGCCTTTCAGAATTTGAAGTATTTTAGTATTCAAAGAGGTATTTCAAATACTAAAGATATTACTGAAGTTCTTAAAGCGGTGGAATTAGAAAACGTTAATAAAAAATTTAAAACATACTCTTTAGGTATGAAACAAAGGCTAGGATTAGCTTTAGCTCTATTAAATGGACCTGATTTATTAATTTTGGATGAACCAATAAACGGATTAGATGCACAGGGAATAAAAGACTTTAGGAATTTAATTCTCCGGTTAAATCAAGAACACGGTATTACTTTCCTTTTGTCTAGTCATATATTAAATGAATTGCAACAAGTAGCTGATAGATTTGTCTTCATTGATAAAGGTAAAATTATTAAAGATATTAGTAAAGAAAAGTTAACCCAAGAAAGTAAACAGCAGCTGTTAATACGCGTTGATAATACATCAAAAACTTCTCAAGTTTTAGAAGAAAATATAAAAAATATTGATTACAGGGTAATTAATGCGCAAGAAATAATTGTATATCAAAGTTCGATTGATTATAACTTAATTAATAAGATACTAATTGAAAATAATATAGATGTATATGAATTTAAAATTGAAGTATCTAATCTAGAAGATTACTTCTTAAATATTAAAAGAGGTGATGAAATTGATTAATTATATCAAAAGTGAGAATTATAGATTATTACATAGCAAAAGCATATATTTATACACAATAATATGTGCAACACTAATTATATTAGCCGCTTTTACATTAGTATACTTTGATAAAACTACTTTTAAATTCCCATACGCTAATTTAAAATTCTTTCTTGTTAATATTGTTTCCTCAGGACTCTTTATCATTGCCATTGGTTCAGCAATGAATTTAATAGTCAACAATAAAGAGAACAAAAACATAGTAAAACAAAGCATTTCTTTCGATATTTCATTAGATACTATTTATTACGGAAAGTTTATAATATTTCTCTTTTATTTCTTTATATTATGTTTAATTTGTACTATCGTAAGTATACTTTTCGGTTCACTTTTGTTTGAAAAAGACTATAAAACATTAAATAATTTTATAATCTCATTAATTAATATGTCACCTTTAATCTTTGGCGCTTTAGCATTATCTCACCTATTGAATAGTTTAAAAATAAATGGTGCATTTTCTGTTCTCTTAACTATTTTTATTTATTACTATGGTGGTGGTTTGTTAGAACTGCTAAAATTTATTAATAAAAAATGGATTATTCTATACAATTATTCTCCTACAAAATTTTTTGAAAAAATATTTCAAGAATACGCTACAGATACAAGCGTTATTCATTTAGAGTGTTGGATGGTCGGTATAGGTTTAGGGGTAGTCTTTTTAATTATAGGAAATTTGATAATTAAAAAGACGAGATATCTAAACTAAAAGTGAGGATAGCTAAAAATGATATACATTTTTTTCCTAATTTTAATACTATCTATAATATATTTAGCTTATAAATATATATCGTTATACATGGAAATAAAACAAGTGACTATACAATTGCAGGACTTAAAAAATGATGTCACTTCGAATCAAGTTATTCGTACTTCCACACAATTCAATATTTCCAAAAATTTGTGTAATGAAATAAATTCAATACTTACTATATATAGAAAACGAAATGTTATTAACAAGAAAAAAGAACTGATGTTAAACCAAGAAATCACTAACATTTCTCATGATTTAAGAACTCCTTTAACAGCTGTGAAAGGATACACAGATTTACTTAATGATCCTCATACTACTTTGAAAGAGAAAAAAAGATATATAGGCATAATAGAGGATAAAACAACTTCACTTATTAACTTAGTAGAATTATTTCATGAAATAACTAAAATTAATTCATTAGATTATAAACTTAATTTTCAAGAACTTTCTTTAAGTGATGAACTTAAAAATAGCTTTTTATCCTATTATAGTGAATTTAAAAATCAAAATATTGATGTAAACTTTAATTTGTCAAAAGTTTCAAAAGTTGTTTTAGATCAATTTGCGACAAATAGAATATTTACAAATTTAATTCAGAACACCCTACGTTATAGTAAAAGCTTCGTTGATATTGATTTATACGAAAAAGACAATGACGTAATTGTAAAATTAGCTAACGATACAGATGAACAACTAACTCAAGAAAACATTAAATATATTTTTAATCGTTCTTACATCGCTGATTTAAGTCGTCATAAGCAACATTCAGGAATAGGGTTATATATAGTAAAAAAATTAGTTGCAAAACAAGATGGGCTAGTTTATGCCACATATAAAAATGGTATATTTGAAATTAAAATACACTTTAAAAAAACTAAAAATATAAGTGAAGATGACTAAAAATTTCAAAACTCAAATAACTCTTTATTACTTTTAAGAAGATATTAACTTTAAAAAAATAATTGAGAAAGAATTCAAATACTATTGTATCTATAAATCATTAGGAGCTATAAGTTACCATTAAGGTAAAAAGGAAAATGAAACACTAAGAGTATATCTTATTAAGAAGCCCCCACAAAGTTGAGCCAAAACTTAAATTTGTGGGGGCTATTTAATGTTATACTAGTTTACTATGTTTGCTTATTTATAATGGTGGTGGTCCTAAATATACTGGACCTTTATTTTTACGATAATATCGAATATTATTATTTGAAAAAGTATGGAGAATAGCAATCGTAAATATTTTGTGCTTTTCAACAAAGCTTCCTTTAAATTTAATGTAAATGTAATCCCCTTTGCGACTCCAACTAGCCACTTCCTTATTATCCTGAGTGTCTACCATTTTACAAAATTCTTTTTTATCTAAACTTACTGAAAAAAGTTGATTTTCATACTTGAACAACCCTAATTTTTCTTTATTAAATCTTTCTTCATTACTTAAGTGTATTTCGTTATATACTCCAGAATTCTTCTTATTAGTTATTTTGCTAAAAAAGAGAGGGCAGATTTTGTCCTCTCTTTTTAAACAACTCTATAATTTATTTAACAGATTAGAGAAAAATTGAATGATAGATTGAATAATTTCCACAATACCGTCCCATATGCGTTGAAGGAGATTTCTATTTTCTTCTGTATTCAAATCCTTGGCTTTATCTTTTGCTTTATTCAATAAATCATCTGAGTTTTTTTCAATATTTTTTAATACATCTTTTGCATTTTGTTTAAATACTTTTGGATCAGAAGTTAAGGCATTAGAGTTTGCCACATTCACCATATTATTATTAATCATTTGAATTTGATTTTCTGATAATATTTCTGACAAGCCACGTTCATCGAGTACTTTATTGACCGTGTCTTCAACTTGTTGTTGTGTTATTTGTTTATCTTGATTTTGTTTAATATCTGCAAGTTGTTCTTTAATATCTGCTATTGAAGCATTCAAAGCTTCATCTGAATATCCATCTTTACCTTTATTTTCTTCTGAAATTCTACCTAAGTCATTCATTTCTTGATTAGAATTTTGAATATCTTCAGCGTTGAGGTTGTTACCTTTTTCTTCATATGCTTTATAAATACCAGCTAAAGCACCTTCACCAGTTACTTGGTCGACAGAAGCTATATGTATTTCTGCGTTTTTAATTCCTGCCGTAATTGCAGCATTTTGATATTGTTCAGATGTCACTTTTGTAATGTTATCTGGTGTATCAATTTTCACATCAACACCCTTACCCCATTTTTTATGTTCAATTGTTGCACTTGAATAAATATAACTTAGATTACTGCTGTTTGGGATATAATTACTCACATCATTGACGTTAACATTATAAGTTTCATAGTTATCATCAACGCCTAGATCATTCTCAGTTTGTTGTAAATCTTGCCCTTCTAAGTCAGCGCCTTTAATAAAAACAGGTTCATCCCAATCTTCTTTATTTTCAGCTGCTTTAACAACACCTGAAGCTGATAACAACAATGTAGCTACTGCTAAACTAGTTATTGCTTTTTTCATTTTCAAATACACCATCCCTTAAAATGTTTCATATATTTATATTAATCGTATCCAATAACACGTTTTTGGATTGTTTCAATCATTTCTGAATCAGCCTGTATCATATCATATTTATAAATTTGGTTGAATCTTGGATTATAAATACCAATGTAACGTATATTCTCAAAGGTAGGCTTTTGAGATGTCTTACCCATTAAATAATATATCACTAATTGAAGCGTACTGTTTTTCTGTGGTAGTTGTTTTGAAACTTTAAAATCCCACAAAGTATCTTCAGTTAGAAAGTCACCATCTCCACTATCAATAATGCTTGTATACCCCCCCTCAAATGTGAAACCATCCATTTTAACTTCACCAATTTGATTAAAAAATGAAAGACTTCTGTTTATAAGTGATTTTATATTATTAATTGTGTCTTGATCTGGAATTTTAAATTCTTTAGGCATGCTTCCTGCTCTATATACCATATCGTAATTTACCAATTGACATGCTTTAATAATAGATAGATCATCATTATCATTAATATCTTTTAACAATGATTCGGCTGTTTGTAATTCCCCAGCTAATTTTGCGCCAGTTAACGATATGGCAAATGATTTTTCTTTGTCTTGATTTATAACCATACGAGTAAGGTAGTCTACGACTAAACCAATTGTTTGAGGTGCTATATTTTCATATTTTGTATCTATAAATGTTTCTGGTTCTAGTTGCTTAACTTCAAATGATTTTCTGTTTAAATACCCACCACGGGGTTGTTTAATTTGTGAAATTCTTTGTGTAACACTAACCAATTAAAGACTCCTTTTGATAATAATATTTTTATATTTATGAAGCGTTTGAAGTTTCTTTGTCATTTTCTGAACTTTTTGATTCTACATATTGAGATTGTTCATTTTCATAGTTGTTACCATCAGTATTTTCATCATTGTTTTGGTTATTATTTTCTTGTGCTGCATCTGGATTTTGCTTATCTTCGCTAGATGGTTGTTCTATTTGTTGATTTGGATCCTCACGTTCCTCATTTTGCGAAGCTTCCTCGTTACTATTTTCTTGCTGTTCTTCATTATTTTGTTTTTGATTTGATTTATTATTATCTTCTTCAATGTTGTCTCGGTTTTGTTCATTTTTTGTATTTTCATTCGTTGATTGTTTACTATCATTATCTGTTTGATTATTTTCTTTTTTATTTTGAGACTGGTTGTTATTTGATGTTGATTGATTTGACTCATTGTCATATCCTTGTTCTTTTTGCCAATAATTACCTACGATTTTTGAAAGTTCTTTATATTTTTGTTCTGGTACATCAGAGTCGGCAGTTTCAAACTTAGGCATTCCTTTTTTGTATACGTAAGTATTGTAAAAATCAGCAGTTGAATTATAAATATCTTTATCTATATAACCGTTTTCCGCTTTTATAGGACCATCTGGATGTGTAATAGCGCCACCCGTTTTGATAATTTTTCCTGTATTTCTATCTATAATGGCGTGGTGCTTAACGGATTCGTTTATCCCACCAAAAGGCGTTTCAATAAAAATTTTATCATCATTACTTTTATCTTTATTGTAAATTAGATCATATTTATTTTGAGTAAAATTGAGTATATCTTCGGAGTTAAAAGCAATAGATTTTTGCTTCATCAATTGTTATAGGTTGACTAATTTGATTATTTGCTTCATTTGTTGTTTCTGCAGCATTAGACTCACCTTGAGGTTGATGCTTTGTATTTTGATTGTTTTCTGCTACTTCATCATTTGATTGCTTTTCAGTTTCATCTAATTTTTTATCCCTTTCCTGTGTTTGATCACTGTCTTTTTTATGATTATTGTCTGTATTTTGACCACAAGCACTTAAAATAATAAAAGAAGACAAACCTAACATCCCTAATTTTCTAAATTTCATTCATACATCTCCCTGATATAAAACTCACTTTCCATGCTATCAAAAAATAAAGCGTTATCAAATACAATAAAATTAAAAGGTTCTGTTGCAAAGTAAAAAAATATAGCTAACCACTAATTTATCATGTCAG
>ERZ1023217.120-NODE-120-length-21449-cov-44.796952_pt1 | contig 21449 bp, 43 predicted proteins | sample MGYA00380448_ERZ1023217 | MGnify/ENA primary metagenome ERZ1023217 (study PRJEB33173, sample SAMEA4830360) | metagenome | study: EMG produced TPA metagenomics assembly of the PRJEB25223 data set...
TATTAACTACTACAGAATTGATACGTTCTAAAGATTCAGCTTGCTTTTTGAAAGCGTTCGAATCACCTTGTGCTAAAGTCCAAGCATTGTGTATCATCATCATGCCGTTTCTAGGCATATTAACTACATCTCCTGCCATAGCAATAACAGAAGCAATACTTGCAGCAATACCATCAATGTTGACAATGATTTTTGCTGAATGACGTTGTAGCATATTGTAAATGGCCACGCCACTAAAAACGTCGCCTCCATTACTGTTAATGTTGACGACGATTTCTTTCTCATTATTCAATTCTTTCAGTTTATCCTTCACAAATTGTGGACTAATTGACATTCCTTCAATAGTCACGTCATCAATATAACCGTAGATATCAATTTCGTTATTCGACATTTGTCTCACCTCCTTGAATATCGTTCACGCTAGTGTAGTTTTTAGTAATTAAACGTTTATTAGCGTCTTCATCTTTACTTGGAGGATAGCCGAACATATCTAGTACTTGATTGACAGTAAATACCGAACTTGAAATTAACTTGTCGATAGCTTCAGCTTTTTGAATCGGATCATATGCATCAATAGAAACAGCTTTAATACGTTTGCCTTCTTTATAACTTCTGATTGTAAATAACTTTGCATTCAATTCATCAGTAATCTTCTCGATGATAGGGTTGATACAAAACTTCATATAGTTATCTGTCATACCTTGTATATCTGCAGTATCTCCGTTTATAAGTCCTAAAGGTATACCTAAATTACGAGCCACATAACTTAATATTTGGTCAGGTAATTTTGCTAAATCATCAATTTGTGATGATGTTTTTGCCTGACTTTGCGTTGAATGTTCTTCGTATGTGTAACCTTTTTGAAGTGGTACAATTGCAATGTCATTTGTAGCGAATGCTTCATAAGCTTTGTCAATAAAACTTTGCATTTTTTCTTGTGATTCTTTAGTCATTCCTATATTTGCGTCCATACTAAGCGTTGCTCTAATTTGATTATTTAAAAGATTTATTTGAATTAATCTGCCAAAGATATCTCCGTAATCACTAAACAAACCACTTAGCATGTTTGTAATTGATTCATTGTTATACTCTAAATAAATAACTTCACTCATTAGAAAGTTTCTTTCAAATTCAAACTCTCCAACGACAATGTTTTTAAACACATCATCATATAAGGCATATTCTTCACGAGTGAAATCATCGGCAACGATTAAATCTTTAGTGTCGGTTACAACAATTAAAACTTCATTATCATAAATTAATTTACGAACAACTTTTTGCCAAAACGTTGCAGCACTTTCATCAGTATTAGGTCGTACATTTAATTTGTAATATGTGGTATTAGTGTTATCTTTCACACCATTATCAATATACTCAAACTTCGTTTGACTAATCGTTCTAGCAATATGATTAATACAAGTATCTAAAGCCCACTGCTTTATGTAAGCTTTATGAGATTTATCTCTTACTAAATCAAAATCATAACTGAAATCAATAGCTTTATTCCTACCTAAAATGCGGTCAAAAATCGAAATAATAATCACCTCCTAATCTAAAAACTAATGTCTGCCATAATGAATGGTTGATCATACTCTAAAAGTTCATCTGCTCTATAAAGTGAATGGAGCATAGCGTGGAAACCATCTGTTTTTCTTCTAACTTCATCTTTTTTAATGTATTTTTTACTTCCGTCAGGTTGCATTGTGACTGCTACATTATTTGTAAACCAACGCATTAACGGATTATCACCAAATACAATTTGTCTTTTAGCAAACATAGTATCGATACGTGGTGCTAGTAATCCGTGAATAGCAGTTGGATTTTTAATAACTTCTAAAGGTATACCTGCGTCTTCAAAAGGTTGTCTTACGATATCTGTTCTAAAGTTATCTGAAATTACTTTTGTTAAATTATATTTTTGTTGTTGCTGTAAGAACCAATTAACAATGTAGGATATATCAATTACTTCATCATCTACAATGGTGAGTAGTCCATCATCTGCCCATTGTTCGATTGGAGGTTCAAGATGAATTGTTTCTAGAAAACCACGTCTGATAAATGAATGTGATTTAAAGTAATACTCATCACCATCTCTAAACAACAAGCCCACACTGGCAAAGTCTCTAACTAACGCATAGTCAAGACCACCAATGCAGGCTTTGTTTTCAAGATTAGGAAACTCTCTATTTGTAGCTAATATTTCTTCCCATGGAGCGACAACTCTTTCTTCATCAACTTCGGGTAAATTCATTCGTTTAGTCATGAACTCTGGTTTGTTTGAACGGTTGATGTGTAACACGTTATATTCTTCTTTTATCTTGCGTTTTAAGTTGCGTGCATATCCTGTAAGTGGAGGGTGTAACATAGGATTTGACTTTTCCCACATCTTTTCATCGTCTACTTCTTTAGGATCATCAAGTTTACAATAAAACGGGAATATACGGTCATTAGGATTATTACGTTTTAAAACTTCAGTAACTCTTTCTTTCATTTGGTCCATAAAGCCTTCACGTACAAATCCGTCTGTAGAGATATAAAACGTTCTATCGTGAATTACCTTGCCTAAACCACCACGCTTTACGTTTACCATATCTGAGTGTTCATAAATAGCAATCTCATCAAAGATGACACAACCTTCACGACCACCATCTTTAGTTTTTGTATTAGAAGTGTTGTATCTAATAATTGAACCAGTAGAACGGTTTTTAATTTCCGTTTTACTTACTTCATAAGGTGCTTTAGGTCGTTCTCCTGTTTTATTACGTTTATAATCTAATAAAACATCATATATTTCATTGAATGATGTTTTTGCTTGTTCTTCGCTATTCGCAACAATTGAAATATCGTATTTTTTAATACCATGTATAGGAGTAGTGAAAAAATCACTTATTGCACTGATAAAACCATTCTTACCTGCACCTCGTCCCATGAATAAAGCAAATTCTGTGAAATATGGTGTATCTTCAACATCATCTATCAAAAATAAGAAAGCAATGATAAAGCGTTGGAATGGTTGAGTTGGAAAATACCATTTCTCAATAAATTTTATACACTTTTCTATTTTTTCTTCTTCAAAATGAATGTTTGGGAGAGTGAGTACATCATTTTCAAGATACTCAATTAAATCAATTCGTTCTTGATTAAAGACTATCTTGCCATCACGCCATTGTTGAATGTACTCATCAACATATTTGTTTCTGATCATACATAATCATCAACAGGTTCATCTGTTTCAACTGTCTTATTTTCTTTGGGTAATAAGTCAGTAAGTTGCTTAATCACACGTTGGTATGATTGGTCACGTGTATTGTATAAACGTGCTACTGGTCGTTCACGTTCATATGATGGTAAGTTTTGTGATTGTTGAAACATGGTGTATTCGCCATTTTCTTGAATATCTTTCCACATATAATCGAGCATGACACGTAATCTTGCTGCTTGTATAATTAAGCCTTCAACAACTTTCAGCTTTTCTGATGGAATATCTTTGTAAATTTCTTCTAATCGCTTACGCTCTTTAATTACGTTTTTATCATTGTCACTTACTTTCACAAAATCACTCCTTTCTTCATGTAGAGGTGGGGGGTATAGGTTATATGTGTAATTTTTCCAAAAAGTTGCGAAGTCGAGCCCACCCGCCGTTCTCCCAGTTACGAGAAAAACTCGAAATGGTTTTGACCGGGGGGGATTACCATTTTTCATCGTTCCATTTCTTTTGCGGTTTAAATTGATTACCACCGTACTGAAATCTTTTGTGTCGTTTATTATGACAAGCCTTACACAATGTTCTAAGATTATCAGGATCTAATTTCAAATCTGGTCTATCTTGCAACTCTGCAATATGGTCAACTTCCAAGTCTTCAGTAGTGACTTTCCCTTCTTCTTTGCACCACTGACACTCAAAGTTATCTCTTTTTAAAACGATTAACCTTACTGTTTCCCAGTCCTTACTGTTATAGAACTTTTTACGTGTTTTATAATCATTCATTATGCATAAACTCCATAATAAAAGACACACCACCTATGTGATGTGCCTATATATTCATATCGTATTAACTCAAGTATATATAATTAAATAAACTATTTATAATAGTGTGTCATGTGTGGCATATGTGACATTTGTCCCGTTAAGTTTGAGACTTCATATATATATTCACAATGACATCTAGCTTTCTATATATTTCTTTTCTATCTACTCTCATTAACATGGCAATAGTATTTATCTTCTCGCCTTGTTTTAATAATTGTAAGATGTGATAGTTCTTGTCATTCGTTATCTTATGTTCATACTCATCAATGAATGATACTTTATCTATAAGCTCTTGTGTCTTACGTCTATCCTTATCATTACGTATCACTCTTACTAATACCTTATCGCCTGTACCACCTTTAGCTTTAGGCATAGCTGATTCAATACCATACTGTCCGATTGATGTACTATCGTACTCATATACTTGATGATCAATTAATCGTCTCATCCAATGATAATCCATTATAAGTTGTTTCACTTCGGTTGGTGTGTACATATATTACCTCCAGGTTATTTATAATTGTGCTATCTTTTATTTTTAAGTTGTAGTATACTAAATATAATTTTGTTAGATTGGTGGTGAGACAAGAATATGTTCGATTTTATAAATAGGATTAATAGCAAATTGAACGAAGGCTATACTCCAGTTATTACATCTGGTAAAGATAATTTTTATATTTCTGAAGTTCTTCCTAATGAATATGAAGAAGAACAACACGCTAGTTTTTTAATTGTTAAAACAACAGGTAACGTTGAAGTTGATATTAGCATCACACATATATCTGCAATTAGATATCTGACTTCAGACCAAATATCTAAGTTGCATACTGCTAAAACTATGAAAAACATTAATAACAAATAATTCAAAGGGCGATAATTCGCCCTAGTATTAGCCCTTAAATCTCTTCCACTCTTGCATAGCTTTATCAATATCTTCATCGCTTGCCATATAAACGATCTTGTTTAATTCTCTTTCACTCTTCATCCATTTATATAATGTGTACGCCCATGTAATAAATAGAATGATTATAGGTAGCCAATACGCTATCCACACTACTCACTCACCTCTGCTTTAATTCTGTTTAAATCAATCTGATCCCACTCACTAGCAAAGTCATTCGGTGCAGTATCAATATCATCTTCGCTCTGCCACATAACGATTAGTTCATTAGTTATATATTTACTAAGTTCATACACAGCGATGATGAACCATATTTTGATTATCCTTTTAATCATTACTACGCACCTCACTTTTAAAATTAATATCTTTTACAGTGATACTATTATGATCTTCTAATAAGTAATAATAACTAGATAAGAAATCTGCTATAACTATAGGATGCTTAACAGCCATTCCTTGTTGAGTATTAATTCCGGACAATTTTAAAAAATACACGTCGCTATAATTGATTACTGAACAATCACCAACAATCAAGGTGTCATCTTCTATTTCAAACTCAATGCCTTTGCTAATTAATTCTGAAGTTATTATTTTGAAATCACTCATTCCGTTCACTCCTTTATTCAGGTAAAATTTTATAAATTATTAATAATGTAAATATTATTAAAGCATCGACCCAATCGCGTGTGAGTAATAAACATATTGCAAAAATTGCTGTAAAACCAAATATGATAGAAGCGAAAATGAATAATAAAGATAATATTGTTGAAATTACGTCTTTCACTTCCCCAGCACCTCTTTACTCTTTCTTTTTAAAATTCAAAGTCACTACATCTCTAAAATGTTGGTTTCTTGTATGAGTTTCTGAAAGTTTATAATTAGTTATCATTTCAATAACTTCATAATCTACTAGGTTCAGATGAGATATATGAATATTAGTTTCATCTTTACCGTTAAATAATCTTTTTAATATTTTTATTGTCGGTTGTTCAAAGCCTTTCACTTCTTTAACACCTCTTTCACTCTTTCTAAAATATCCTTCTTACACGTAGCCTTTATCTTTGTCTGCTGTTCCATCTTGTCTTGCATGATTTCGCTCCATTTTCTTTTTATACGCTGAGATGAGTTGATCGATTGTGTAATATTGAACTGCTAAACCAAAAGGTAATGCTAATGTAAAAACTCTTGATGTATCATCATTACGAAGCACTGCAGACCCAATACCTACAATTATATTTTTTGTTATTTTGAAATCTGAAAAATCAAATTCACTATGTGGTTTATTGTCTTCCGCAATCGCGTCTACAATAGAATTAATTAATAAGTCATCATTCTCTTGTTGATTTGTAATACTTAATCCAAACGCCAATATATCTGCTAATTCATCAAGTTGCACATCTAATGGTTTACCTGGTTTCTTCTTCCAATTTTTGAATGTTTCTAATGTGTTAAACCATTCAAAGAACTCAACTACATATGCAATTTTGCTATCGTGTAAATTAAGTGTTGGAATTCTATCGTCAAATTCCTTTTGAATTCGTAGTAACTCTTGTAATTGATCAACTGTTAATGTGTTATTCATTTATTGTTCCTCCATTAATAATTTCCAATACTTGTTCTACTGAAAGATATCCGATTGGTTCACTTATAAGATGATTTATTCCATTGATTTGTTTACATTTTGCAAGTTCATATAAGCCTTCTGTGTATCCATAAGAAAATTGATGTTTCACTACACTGAAATAATTATCTGTATCATCTTCTTTAAATAGATATTGCATTCCATCATAAAGTCTTTGATGTCTAATGAAGTTCTTATTAGATAGAAACTTACTTTCTACTACTTCCATCCTTTAAACACTTCCTATTTATAATTTTATTTTCTTTAGGCACTCGCATTGTTACATGTACATTTGTCATGCGAATAACAAAACCTTCTACACCCATTGCAGCTAATTCTTTTTCGACTTGTGTAGGCGTTTTACCTTTACATGGATATTTATAATTTTGTTTAACTGTCTCACTTAGCAACATGCCATCACCTCATAGTCTTTAGCCCATATATAAGTTAATCCATTTTCTTCCAAACGCTTATTACATTTACGAGCAATCACACTACGATCTTGATATAAGTAGTTTTGAGCTTCAGTCGTACTTGTGAATTCTTCAACTATGTCATTATTACTATCAATAAGCATTACTGGTTTAGAACGGCCGGCAATTCTTTTAGTAGAGCAATATTCACTAAATGTAGCAATGTATAAGTTATCTGCTTTGATATCGTTATAAATTCCATTTTTAGGATAAGCATGGAAACCCGCTTCAATGTTCCCATTAAAAGTCTCATATACAATATTTGCTGCTTTATAAGCTTTTCTTTCCTGGAATAAAGTAATTCTTCCGTGTACATCACTTGGAAATTTGTATATACCTTCTTTACTTTTGAAGCGGCCTAAGTTACTGACATATAGTTGATGTTCTTCATTGAATCTCCAAATTTCTTCTTTTGGATTAAGTTGCTCATTTAAGATTTTTCTTTTTGCTAAATTCGGTTTTTCTTTCAATAAGTAACAACCTAGTTTTTGATAATACATACCTTTATATAAATATTGATGAATAGTCATTTTGGATATGCCTATTTGATTAGCAAAGTCTTTAACAGTTGTTTCTATAATCCGATGGTTAAATGGTTCATATATATAAATCATAATTTATACACCGCCTTACCTGCTTTGTTATAGGTCACCTTGATTTTTTCTGACTTTGAAACTTTCTTGTTGTATAGATTCACAATACGTTCTGAAATTTTATTAATACTATTTAACATAAGTAGTTCTTCTTCTAATGCATTTACAACAGTGACTAATGTTTTTGTATCTGTTCCAATGTTATATAGTGTTCTTAATGAATTAATGATTTTACTTGTTGGATGTTCCATTCTAATTCTCATTAATACATCATCTACAAATTGATAAGCATCTGTTTTACTTTTTACAAAGAACTTACCTTCTTCTATAGCTTTTGTTGTTATACCGTTACCTTTAGCTGAACCTAGTATTCTTGCAGCAATGTTTGCACCTAAGCCACTGTATTGACAAAACTCGTATAAATCTTGATAGTCTTGATTGCCTTCTTTACGGTGGTAGTTCACATGATCGTTAATTGTCCATTTAGATACGAATGAATTACTTTTCTGTAAAACATCTTTTCTAATATCTTCTTTAATAAGAAACTGTATAGGTTCTTCTAACTCTACTAATGCTATATATCTATGTTGGCCATCTAATATCTCACCATTTTCTCTAACAATGATTGGAGGTAATTCATAACCATTTTTAATTTGTTTTTTAAGATTTTCTACATGGTTTCTACTTGGATTACGATTAGACTCTATAAAACTAAATAGTCCATAATCATTTGTTTCATAAACGTGGTACGCTGTTTTACATTCTTTTAAGTTAATCATTTATAACTACCTCCAACATTCTTTGTTGATAATCTCCAATCTTTTTAAGATCGTTTACTTTATTATCTTTAAGTCCATATCGAGCAGCATATTTAATTATATTGCCTAGCATAAAACCTTCGAATTGCTCTTCGGTCAACTGTTGTCTGATAAACTCAATAACATCTATGCCTTCTTTGCCTTCATAATGTGATGGAACATTGTTTGATGTTCTTGACCAATCATCTGTATCTATTTTTCTTGTGAATGGAAGTTTCACTTTTATAAAATCAAAGTTGTCATCTATGATCGTTTCATTGCCATTCATCATTTCAACTGACGCATACCATTTCTCTCCAATTGATTGGTCGATTTCGGACCACTTTTTATTTACTATTGCCTGACAATTATTTTTCATATCTTTCGTAATATTTTGAAATATAATGACATCATTTTCTTTTAATTCTTTAATTCTAGTCATATTGCTACCCCCTCTGTACTCGGCCATATCTATCAGTTTTAACTGTTGCTATAAGATTGTTTTGTTCTAAATGTTCAAACCACTTACTACAAACACTGTATTTACGTATGTTCTCTTCACTTCTACGTTTTCGCGCTAAACGGACTTGCTGTTGTCTTTGTCTTAATGCTTGCTCAAAACGTTCTTCTTCAAGCTTAATCATTGCTAATTCTTCTTCACTAATTTGACCTGGATTATATTCATATAACTCACTCATCTGACAATTCCCTCCGTACATGATCTAGTGACTGAGTAGCCACGAGACAGTCTTTGTCTTATGGCTTGCTCAGATACACCATTTTCTAAAGCATAATTTCCTAATCTTTCTGGAACTAAATAAACTTTTCCATCTACTGTTAACTTGTAATACTTCTTGCCATGTTTACGAACTCTATTTTCACGTTTCATTTGATCACGTCCGCTTCATCAAATAATAAATAACTATCATCTATAATGATTTTGTAGTTGGCCACTTTAATCACTGCTTTATCTTGGCCACAATCGGAATACTTTTCTTCAACAATGCCTGGATAACTGAGACTGTATTCAGATGCAGCAAATCTAATCTTCTGACCTACTTTTAAATCTTCTACTTTCAAATTTATTTAGCCTCCAGTATATTGAATATATTTAATTGCTCCGCTTCGACTTTCTTAATTACTTTGTATTGGCCAACAAAGAAACCTTCCCATCTAATTGTTTGGCCATCTTTGTTAGTAAGACGATAAATATCAATGTTTCCACTCACATGCTTTAAGAATTCAATATTCGAAACATTATCTTTGCCGATCTCAATGGACTTATCATTGCTAAATACTTTAACTATCATTTGCATCACTCCACCTAAAATAGTTTGAGTTGAGTGTTCAGTTCTTCTTTTCTGTATAACTTGTGCTTTCTTTTAAGTTTTTCTAGTTCTTTTTTGCTTACGTTACCTTTAAAGATATTTCGATAATACATACCTGCTAAATTTCCTAGGTTATACAAATCATCATTTAAAGGAATGACGCTGCACATTTCCCAACCATCACTGGCATAGAGAATATATTTATGTTTAACGCCTTCTATAACACCCATCACATAACCTCCATAACTGCAGGTCTTGAGTTTTTTTCATTCAACTTTCTAATAAATGTTTTATATGCTTTCTCTTCATCACCACTCGCATCATCAATCAGCTTTTGTGCATATGTTGGTGATACTTCTAAATACTTCTGTATATCTTCGACAGTAATCATAGAGTTTTAACTCCTTTCATTCGGTAGTCATCACCATAAACTTTAATAATTGTTGTGTTCTTTAAAGCTCTACTAAAGTTCTTACCAAAGTCCTTATTTCTCGAAAGTTCTTCTGCACTATTATTTGTTGTGAGAATATTATGTTTGCCTTGTCTCATATTCATCACATCAAAGAGTTTCTGATTTCCGAACTGGCTAACCGTCGTACCATAATCATCAAGTGCTAATAAATCCACATTTTTAATAATTTGATCAAGTTGTCTTTCATTAAGATTGCTATCTTTATTGAATGTATCTCTATAAGCTGTAATCAGTTGTGGCACATCCATAAATAGTGCAGTAAAACCTTTATCTTTAACTTCTTTAACAACTGATATGGCGATATGTGATTTACCTAGTCCATAAGTTCCTTGCAGCAGTAATGACTGTTTATTATCTAAACTAAAGTTATCTGCATACCGCTTCGCATGTTCTAGTAGTTTCTCTTGACTTTCATTTCTAGGTTCATAATTCTCAAAGGAAGCGGACAATAAGTCTTCAGGTATGATTGAGTTTTTAAAGACCTTTTCTATCTCGAGGCGTTTAATTTTGTTTTTATATCTAATCGTTTGTTCTTTAGCCATTTGTTTAATCTTGCAATCGCAACCTATTTTTTCTTCTTGACCATTATCGAATTTTACATAGTCGTAAAGATTGCCACAGTGAGGACAACGTAAATCATTCTTTTGTTCAATGATTTTACTTTTAGTTTTGATATTGAAGTTCAATTCATTAAAACCTTTCATGGCCAACCTCCTTAAAACAAATCACTATATTGAGAGTTATCATAATCTTTCTCTATAGCTTGATTGTTATTTTTTATTCGTTCTTTCTTACGCGCCTCAACATCTTCAATGGATTTAATATTGTTTTCATACCAGTTTTTTAGTATTTGATTTACATAGTTCCATTTATAAACATTATTTTCTGCAGCTTCTTTTAAAGCTCTAATTACAATGTCTTCACCATTAGCTCCAAAGTCATTTATCCATGCATTAACTTGATCTACAATGACTGGTCTCAAAATGCCAAAGCCGTTTTCCTGATAAAAATTAAATACTGAAGGTGGCTGTGGTGGTTGAGTAGCACTTGTGCTACTACTGCCGTTATTATTAGTACCTTTATTTTTAGTACTATCATTATTAGTTCTATTATTATTAGTAGTGTGCGATTTTCCGTCGTTGGATTTTCCGACGTCGGTTTTTCCGTCGTTGGATTTTCCAACGTTGGATTTTCGCATGTGGATAGATTCTTTTTCATCCACATTTGATTTTCGAATGTGGGTAGGTTGTTCATATACTTCGTATTCATATCCTTGCATACGTCCTTTATCATCACGTTTTCTTTTTCGTTTGATATAACCCGCTTCTTCTAATTGTTTTAATCCACTCTTTAAGCTGCTTAGTTTATCACTTGTATGTTTTATTAATTCTGTTTCATAAATTTGCCAATCATCTGGCCGACTTAGTAAATAAAGAAGTATACCTTTCGCTTTCCAACTTAGTGATGCATCATGAATAAATGCTTTGTGAACAGTTACAAACTCTCCACTCTCTTTGAAAACTCTAAACGTAGCCATTTCAATGCTCCTTTCATGATTAATTTAATTTCTGACCTTTAAGTAAACGATTCAGTCTTTGATCTACATCCACCCAACTATCAGTCAGTGAATATTTTTTATTAAAACTATGAATGCCCATAGTATGTTGTTCTCTATGATGTATTGGACATAAAGCTAAAACTTTATTACTTGTGTGTTCTATCTTCCGTCTATTACGTCCACGACCAACTGCTTGATAATGCGCAAGTTCTGCTCGCTTACCACAAATCACGCACTGACGATTGACTGTAGCCCAATAGAGCATTGCTTTATCACCTTTAAGTAAACTACTCGTTTTAACTGTGAAAGTAATATTGTTGAAGAACATCCAGTCAATAATGGCTTCAATGATTTGTGATGCTTGTTTTTTAGTACAATTCGATAAAGAAATCTCTTTTTCATATCCATATAACACTCTGATATATTCTTGGAACATATAGCGCATGTAATCTCTAGGTTGGCCAATATCAATTTCTATATCATTACATAATGCAAATATTTTCTTTCTTTGCTTATCAGTAATCTTGTTTGTATCAATACTTCTTACTTCAATAGGTAATGCTATTCCATTATCTATAAGCTGCAGTTCATCTTGTGTTAGTTGAACATCATTAATAACTGCAGTTATCGTTCCGTTATCGTTTCTTTGATAACCTATAATTTTTGACATAGTTTATTGCCTTAGAACGGTAAATCTTCATCACCAATATCAATCGGCCCATTTGCATTTTGGAATGGATTATTACCTACTGGTTGATCATTACTTTTAGTTTGTTGGCCATTCTTACTATTTTTTGGTTCTAAGAAGTGAACATTATCTGCCACCACTTCAGTTACAAATATTCTTCGACCTTCTTGATTTTCATAACTTCTTGATTGTAAGCGCCCATCAACACCAGCTAAATTACCTTTAAATAAGAATTTATTAACGTTCTCTGCTTGTCTTCTAAATACTACACAGTTAATAAAGTCCGCTTCTCTTTCTCCATTTGCATTAGTGAATGTTCTATTGATTGCTAAAGTAAATGTAGCTACTGCTACCCCTGAAGGTGTTACACGATATTCAGGGTCTTTTGTTAGCCTTCCTACTAACGTTGCTCTATTAATCAAATAAATCTCTCCTTAATTTAGTTAGCTTTATAGCTAATAATTTCGTTGTAATTTGCTTCTAACGTTTTATAATTAACTTCTAAATCTGCTATACTTTTCGATTTATCATCATTTTGTCTGTGTAATTCTGATATATATTCCAATGCATTCTCTAATTGATTGTTTGCATGTTCGAGTTGAACTGTTAGCTTTTCTACTTTAGATGCCTTTAATAAAAGATTACGTAGTTCACTTTGCGAAATACTTACATATGGTTCTTGCACATTTACGCCTCCCGTTGTAAGATGAAATTAATTGTTTAATGACTTTTCGACTGTTTGCTATTTGCCGATAGCAATCAGTCTTTTTTTAATTTCTCGAATTCTTTATCGAAATAGAGAAACGTTGTTACTGCTGCAAATAGTGAAATACCTAGTGCATGCATAATATAGAATTGTGCAGTCATTAATATGATTGAAACTAATGCGAATATTAGAATTGCAACGATAAATGCTGCTTCTGAATACGACATCTGTATCACCTCCTTTTAATGATTTTTTGATTAACCGTTATAAATTTCTTTCTTATAATCTTTTAAGAACTTCCACATTAATTCAGCATCAAAATAATGTGATGAACTTCCACCTTGCCCTTCAAACCAAATATCATTTTCTTTTAGGTATTTATTGAATCTAGGGACTTCTAATATCCTTTTAAATATTAGATATCTACTCAATTTAGATTCTTTAATGAGATCTTCCATTGTCCAAGTGACTGGCAGTGTTTTACTAATTAACTTTTCAAGTTCTACTTTAGGTATCAGTACGTGTGTATCTGGTATGTTCACTGTTAATGTTTGCCTCATTTTATATGCTCCTTTCGTGTATAATGGAATTGTCACAACTGTGACAAAAGGTGGTGTATATTTTGGAATTAGTTCATGCTTGTTTACTAGGTGAATGGGTAAATCTACATGATGATCCTGACTGTGTAATAGGGGATAATAGAGTTAACCCTTCTCAATGGTGGGAAGAAGGAGCAGAAGTGTATTATCCAAATGCCAGATCTAAAGAACATACTTTATATGATCAGCCTTATGTGAAAATTTACTATAAGGGCATTGATTATCGAATTCATCCTCACTTTATTCAGATAGTAACTAAACCTAATTTCTAAATTTTTTTGCCTCAACTTTTATAACTAGAAAGATTGAGGCTCTTTACTACATATCTATAAATAATTCATGTGGTGGTGATTTAATTGAATTTATCGATGTTTTTAAAGCTCCGTAATGCTGTAAAAAATGGTAAAGTTAAAATGACATCGGATTATAAACACTATGATTATATGTTGAATAAAGAATGGGTAGAGCTTGAAATCATTGATTTAGATGTAGATAATAGTTTTAAAACTTTAATGTTTAAATCTAAATTTAGCGATTATGTCTCACCAACTGATAAAGGTATTGAAAAATATTATTCAGTGAGAAATTCATGGTTAAAATGGATACTCGGAACAATAATTAGTGTTGCCACAGCTGTCACATTAGCATTATTAAAATTGTTATCAGGATAGCTGTAATACATATCAAACTCACACTAGGTATGAAGTCTGTGAATGTAATATTTCTATAATTACTTTTTTTTAATTCACTGTACAAATTTGTAAGATATGAAAGTTCCTCATTTCTTCGCTTCGAACGATTACTATCTTTCAAATTTTCATACAACCTTTGCTCCACTATTTCTTTTATTAACTTGTTCATGAAATGCTCCTTTAATTAACAGATTGTTATTTTTGATTTTCCATTTTTATTAGTTTTTATTTTTACTCCATGAAATTCTTTTTTACTTCGCTTAGCACTTCTAATCTCTTCCACCAAGATGACGATTAGGAGTGCTATTTTTAGTTTTTTTAGCATGGTTATCCCTCCGTTACTTCCGCTTCATAACCAAAATCAGTCATGATTTCATGAATTTTTAATCTACCTTTTTGAGTCCAGCGTGTTTGTGGTTGAGTATCTGGTCGGCCATCTGAACGAACAATTTCGATAGTGTGTGATTTCGTGTAGCCTTTGTTCATGTGTTCTGTGTAAAGCACCCACTGTTTACCGACACGACGTTGTAATCTTGCTTGATGTAATAACTTATTCAGCTTTTGTGCAGACAAGCCATAATCAGCTGCAATCTGTGTGATTGTCATTGTTCCTGGTGATTTTAAGATTTCATCTACATAGTCAGCCTTGGGTTTTAACTCCCCAATCTGTTGTCTTAAGATTAAGTTATTATCTTTTTCTTTCTTATACTCTGTGAGTACGTTGATAATGTAGTCTGGATCGCGTAGTGTTTGTTCGATTACATTGTCTGTGGCGTATATTCCATGTTTACGAATGGAAGGTAGAACTTCTGACGTTACCCAACGTTTGAAACGTTTCGCACTTTCTAACTTGCTTGAAAAGATCAAGCTATAAAGTCCACTTTCGTTGATAAGTGTTACATTGCGTTTTTGACCTGCGTGGTCAATTTGGCTACGCAGCTTATCATCACTATCTACCTTTTTGTTAATTGCCCCACGATAATCTTCATATCCTAAAATTTGAGCAACGTCGTTCCCAACAAAATATGGTTCGTTATCAACGGTAGTTGTTCTTACCGGTAAATCTTCGAAATTAAAAGTTTTTATATTGTTCATTTCTATCCTCCTAAAGTTATAAAAAGTTATAAAAAAGATTAAAAAATTTTTAGACCTTTATCTGGTCTACTTCGATTTTGTATAGTTTTGCTAAAGCGTAAATCACTACATTACTAGGAGTAGCGTCTTTCTTCTCCCATTGACCGACTGTTTTAGCTGTTACACCAAGCTTATCAGCCACTTCTTGTTGCTTCATATCCGAAATGATACGCCATTTTTTTATCGTGAGTTGTTCAGGCATTTTCTCTCACCTCGCTTTCGCAAATATAACTTTATATTACTTTTAGAGATATGTCAACAGAAAAAGTTATAAATTATGTAAAAAAGTTATAAATAGTATTGTAAAGTAATATAACTTATGGTAACTTAATATTACATTAAGTAATATTAAAGGAGTAAAAACATGGAAAATAATGTTAGAAAAAATTTATCAAAAAATATCCAAGATCTTATGAAAGAGAAAAATATTGACCAACAACAACTCGCTAAAGCTATTGGCGTTTCTCAACCAACTGTTTCAAATTGGATTAAACAAAATAAATATCCGAGAATACAAAAAATACAACAACTTGCTGACTACTTTGGCGTCCCAAAATCAAGAATTACTGAAAGTCAAACTGAAAAAGTTGAACAAGATACTATCGCAGCACATTTAGACGACGATTTTACGGAAGAAGAACTTAAAAAAATAAGAGATTTTGCAGAATTAGTTCGTCAGGCACGTAAAAGGGACTGATTATGTGGGGAGATATGAAGATTTATTAATTCAAAATAATCATTTACATATTTGTGACACTTTCGAATTACCGGGAATGTTTAAAGGTTTCTATGATAACGGAGTAATATTGATTGATAAAAATTTATCTGACGCGAAAAAGCTAGAGATTTTGTCAGAAGAACTAGCCCACCATGAAATCACTTACGGTAATATACTTAATGAACAAGATATACAAAATAAAAAATACGAATTAAAAGCACGAAGATTAGCTAATGAAAAACTTATATCTCTAGAAGGTATAATTGAAGCATTCTTGCAAGGCATACATAATTTATATGAACTTGCTAATTTTTTTGAAGTTACAGAGAGTTTTGTCCTACAAAGTATTACACATTATAAACAAAAATATGGGTATTCCACTCGGTATGGTAAATACGTTATTCAGTTTGAGCCATTACGAGTGTTTGAATATAAAGATATAGAATAAAGGAGAAACATATGAAAAAAGCGTTACTTTGGATATTGCTGATTTTCTCTTTGTTCACAGTTGTTGGTGGACTGTTAGTAATTATTGATCAAGGTCTCAGTTTCATTGATTTAGCAATGTTATTAGTATTTCTATTAATATTTATAATTAGTTTATTTAAACTAATTAAATTAAATACAACTAAAAAGAATAAAGATATACCAAATCAAAAAGAAGATATCCCTATTCAATTACACGAAGAGAATAAAAGATTAAACAAAGAATTAAATCAAGTAAAAATTGATTTAAATAATGCAAATCAACAATTAGATGAAAATAATAAAAAACCAAGAGTTGTAGAAAAAGAAATAATCAAAGAAGTTGAATCTAAAGAATTAATTGAAAATAACGAAAATCTAAAAAAAGAATTAGCTTCTCAACAAGATTATATACTTAAACTTGAAAAGGAAAATAAACAAGTCGCGACTCTAAAAGAAAATACTGAAAAGACGCAAAAAAGCATTCAAGAATTAAACGAAAAATTAAAAGTAAAAGAAAACCAAATAGATGAACTTAAATCAGAAAACAAAAAAGTAAAAGAAGATTATTTTTCTACTTTGTTTTCATTTGAAAATTCTTCTAAAGAGAAAGTAGAACCTTCACGTTCATCAACTCATTTAGACTTATCTTATACTAAAGCTAGAAAATTAACGTCAACTTTTGTAGTTTTAGATTTCGAAACAACTGGACTAAATTATAAAGATAACGAAATCATCCAATATGGTGTTGTTGAATTTAAAGATGGAAATGTAATTAATGAATTTACAAAGTTTTTTAAACCTGATCAACCTGTTGGTAAAACAGTTATGCGAAAAACTGGAATTACAAATGAATTTTTGGAAGATAAGCCTAGAGTATCTAAAGAGTATATGAAAGAACTACTCTTATTACTTGGTGGTAAAACAATTGTTGCTCATAACGCACCATTCGATATGAAATTTCTTTTAAAAAACCTTCATGATTTCAATATAGAACATGAGAAGTTTCGAGTTTTTGATACATTAACTGCTTCTAGAAGGTTGATAAACGAAACACCTAATCATAAATTAGAAACTTTAAAAGAATACTTCAATTTAGATGATGGAGAATCACATCAAGCTTTGAATGATGCAAAAGCTACTGGTCAATTAGCATTATTACTTATCGATCGAATGGAATAACTTATTAAAGTTAATATGGTATTGGAACTCACTACGGGGATAATGCTATTACTTTTGAGCCGTTGAGGGTTTATAAGTTGCATAAAATTGATTAGTGTTATGGTAATTGTTTAATTAAAATATTTAATCAGAAAGGATTTGGTTCTATGTTTGAAAATCTTCTTGCTTCTATTGGAATAAACTCTGTGAAGGTTGAAACTTTAGTAAAAAATAAAAGTATTCATAGTAATGATACTTTGGAAGGAATTGTAAGAATAGAGGGTGGTAATTCTTCTCAAACTATTAACAAAGTTTCATTAACTTTAGTAGAAAGATATGAAAATCCTGATAAAAAGAGTCAATTTCCTGTTTTAGAAAATGAATTACAAACATTTACATTACACACAAATGTTGAATTAAAAGAACACCATACAATAACAGAAGAATTCAAATTTAATATTTATGAATATGAATTTAAAAGCGAACCAAAACATTTAATATTAAAAACACATGCATATGTAGGTTATTCAGTTGATGCTTATGATGAAGATAAAATTGTTTTCAAATAAGAAATTGATATTTGTATAAAATCTTATTATTAAAAATAAATCAAAGGATATATATTAGGAGAAAATAACATTATGGCTAACAAAAAGAAAAATTTAGAATTGATTAAAAACTCTTTTTTACACGAGAATGAGGAAATAGCTCATGCTATTTTTGGTGCTTATGAAACAAAATCATTAGGAAATGATACAGTTAAAAATGGCGTTTTAGCAGCAACTGAGGAAAGAATAATTTTTTGTGCTAAAAGATTAAGTGGCTATGATTCAGAAATTTTTCATTACAATAAGATAAGTACTTTTGAATTAAGTAAAAAAATAATGGGTAATATAGTTACTTTTTATTCAAGTGGAAATAAAGTTTCTATCAAATGGATTAACGATGATGAATTAGATGATTTTATTGAATATGTAAACAAAAAGATAGATGGTAAAGAAAAAGATACTCAAAATGTATTAGAATCGGAACACAATACTTCCAATGACGACTTAGAATCGTTTAAAAAAATAAAAATGTTAAAAGAATTATTAGATATCGGTGCTATAACTCAAGACGAGTTTGAGACTAAAAAGAAACAACTGTTAAATTTATAATTTCCTAGGGTAGTCCCCTCTCGTATACTACGGTAAATACGTTATCCAATTTGAGCCGTTACGAGTGTTTGAATATAAAGATATAGAATAAGGAAGAATGATAGATGAACATTAATAACAAAAAAGTATATAAAACTTTTCTAGGTATCACATCAAAATTATTTGATATTTATAGTGGCGCGAATAATAACAATAGAAAAATTAAGTATTTACCTGAATGGTTAGATTTCTATACAACTCAATTATTAGAAGAAAATAAAAATAACACCAGATCATATCCAACGTATAGAAGAGGCACTATTGTTTATGTAAACTTAGGAAGTAATATTGGTAATGAGTTTTCTGGCAATCATTTTTGTGTTGTCTTAGATAAAAAAGATAATCCCAAGAAAAGTACTCTCACAGTAGTTCCTTTATCTTCCAAAAGTTCACAACACTATACACATTTAACTTCGTCCATTTTTGACATTACTTTAAACGAATTGAAAAATAAACTTAAAAAAATAAGAAATGAATCTAAAGACGTTCACGAGTCTGGTCAACTAGCTTTGAAAAATCGTAAAAATGATATAGATCTAAAAATAAAAAGAAATGATTTACTACTTAAGTATGAGTATTTAACCGAAACGTATACAAAGCACCTAGTTACCAAGTATGGAAAAATATTAAAAGAAGAAGGGAATATTTTTTTAGAAAAATTTTCTAGATTAGATAAAAGAATAGATAAAATGCAACTTGTAATAAATGTTTTTAAAAAGCATAAAAACAAACAATCTTATGCTAACGTTTCAGCGATTACAACTATAAGCAAGAAAAGAATCCAAAAAATAAACAATGAAGATCCTACGGGAAAAATTAAAATTAACAAAGCAGATTTAGATAAAATTGATAGACAAATAAAGATTAACTTTATAAAAAGTTGAATTTAAAGATAATATCTGGTATATTTAATATAACAATTCGCGGTGAAATCCCGCTTTCTACTTTAATAAGTAGCTCATTCCCGGTTAAATTCCGGTGGCCAGATGTTAATTCATCTGGTCTTTTTTTATGTGATAAATTCCTGGGTAGTCCACCTACCCTTATTATTTTTTAACAATTAATGCGAACATACGTTCTTTAAGAAGGTGAATTCTTAATACAATCATCACTTTAGAAAGGAAGGAAATTTATGTCTGTAAAAAAAATCAATAGCACTTGGACTTATGACTTTCAATATAATGGTAAGAGATACAGAAAAAGAGGTTTTAGAACTAAAAGAGATGCTTCACAAGCTGAAAAAGAATTATATATCGATTTAAGTAGAGGTGGCCAATTAGCAGATGACATTACTTTTATAGAATACTTTGAAAGATGGATAAAAGTTAATAAAGTAGATAGAGTGTCTCAATCTACGCTAAACAGATATTATAGCGCTTTAAATGTCTTTGAAGAAAAATTTGGTTCTATTCTTATTAAAGATGTTAGCCAATTAGGTTATAGAGAGATGCTTAAAGAATATGCTGAAGGTCAATTTATTGGTGGTCGTAAAGAAGGAAGAACAAAAGAAAGCGTAAAAAAATTAAATAATTGCTTTTCTCAAGCATTTAAAGATGCATTAAATGAACGTCTAATTTATAAAGATCCAACTTGGAATGCGCCAATATACGAGAAAAAAGCAGCAATGAGTGAAAAGCAAAAGTATTTATCTTTAAAAGATTATCAACTGTTAAAACAAACCGCTTCAACTAAATCACATTTATCATACCTAGCAATTTATATTCTAATTGCAACTGGTGCAAGATTTGGAGAAGTTCAGAAACTCAAAAGAATGGATATTAATAAGAGTAAGAATACTATTCATTTGAGAGGAACTAAAACAAAATCAGCTGATCGTTATGTGACTATTACTTCTAAGGATATGAAACATATAATAGAAGTAATCAATTCTAGACCGCTTCATAAAGATGGCTATATATTTAATACTGGTGTTTCACTCATCACTAATAAAGCAGTGACAACTGCAATGAGAAATATTCTGGCCAAACATGAATTAAAAAGTGACTATGGACTTCACTCCTTACGACATACTCACGCTTCCATGTTGTTAGGCCATGGCTTTAGTATACAATATGTTAGTAAAAGACTTGGTCATGCCAACATAGAAATTACATGGCGAGTGTATAGTCATTTACTAGATGAAATGAAGTTACAAGAAGATGAAATGTTAGATTCAAAACTCTCTTTTTTCTAAGGTATCTCAAACCGACAACAAGTCGACAACGAAGTGCTTAAAAGCGCCTATTTAAAGGCAACAGACATTCCCTCCGTTTCCGTCATTTGACTCTTTACTTTTTAAGTAAAGAGTTTTTTTATA
>ERZ1023217.127-NODE-127-length-20377-cov-4.057721_pt1 | contig 20377 bp, 21 predicted proteins | sample MGYA00380448_ERZ1023217 | MGnify/ENA primary metagenome ERZ1023217 (study PRJEB33173, sample SAMEA4830360) | metagenome | study: EMG produced TPA metagenomics assembly of the PRJEB25223 data set...
TCGGTTCCGTTTTTATCATTGTATGCCTTAAAAACAAAAAAAACTGTCACAGCTAATAGAACAATCCCAAAGCCAACCATGATACCATTTTGCTGACCGATTTGGCTGAGTACATAGTCATAAGAGTAGAATTTCATGTATTTTCACTCCCTTTCATAAAATCATTCTTAATTATAAACGAAAGAGAGTAATTTTTCAAACTATACGTTGGGGAAATAGATCTTTTTTTGGTATAATAAAATCTATAATCTGAATGAAAAGGTAACTTTATGAAACTTATCTCATGGAATATTGATTCCCTAAACGCTGCCCTAACTAGTGACGCAGCTCGTGCCAAATTGTCCCAAGAAGTCCTACAAACCTTGGTCGCTGAAAATGCTGATATCATTGCTATCCAAGAAACCAAGCTTTCTGCCAAAGGGCCTACAAAGAAACACTTAGAAATTTTAGAAGAACTCTTCCCAGGCTACGAAAACACGTGGCGTTCTTCCCAAGAGCCTGCCCGTAAAGGCTATGCTGGAACCATGTTCCTTTATAAGAAAGAACTTACACCCACTGTCACTTTCCCAGAAATCGGTGCCCCTTCTACCATGGACTTGGAAGGCCGCATCATCACTCTAGAATTTGATGCATTTTTCGTAACCCAAGTTTACACTCCAAACGCTGGTGACGGTCTCAAACGCTTGGAAGAACGCCAAGTCTGGGATGTTAAATATGCTGAGTATTTGGCTGAACTAGACAAAGAAAAACCAGTCCTTGCGACCGGTGACTACAACGTAGCCCACAATGAAATCGACCTTGCAAATCCTGCTAGCAACCGCCGTTCACCTGGATTTACTGACGAGGAACGTGCTGGATTTACCAACCTTTTGGCAACTGGATTTACAGACACCTTCCGCCATGTTCATGGCGATGTTCCTGAACGCTACACTTGGTGGGCACAACGCAGCAAAACTTCTAAAATCAACAATACAGGCTGGAGAATCGACTACTGGCTCACAAGTAACCGTATCGCTGACAAGGTCACTAAATCTGATATGATTGACTCAGGTGCTCGCCAAGACCATACACCGATTGTCTTGGAAATTGACTTGTAAGGATTTTCTATATGGACTACAATGCGGTCATTCCCGAGTTTCTTGTATCGAATATCGAACAGTCCCGGTCCTTCTACTGTGGTTTACTGGGTTTTAGGATTGAATACCAACGTCCAGAAGAAAACTTTCTCTTTCTCTTGAAGAGTGTCAACTAATGTTAGAGGAGGGAACAAAGGATCAACTAGCTGAACTGACCTACCCCTTTGGTCGTGGAGTCAATCTCTCCTTTGGCATAAAGGATGTTTCAAAACTCTATCAAAGAGTGATGAAGGCAAACTATCCTATTTATCGCCCCTTGACCAAAAGAAAGTTTCGTGTCAGTGATCCCTATATCTATCCTCATAAATTTGCAGTCTTGGATCCAGATGGCTATTTTTTAAGATTTAGCGAGTAGAATAATAAAAATTGGGAAAAGTCTTTAAAGTTAGAAAAAGGCATATTGTCAGGTGTTTAAAAACTTGATAGTATGCCTTTTATGATGGAAAAATCTTCTAATACTCTTCGAAAATCTCTTCAAGCCACATCAACGTCGCCTTACCGTAGGTATATGATACTGACTCTGTCAATTCTATCCACAACCTCAAAACAGTGATTTGAGGTTGTGGATAGCTTCCTAGTTTGCTCTTTGATTTTCATTTAGTATAAATGTTAGCTTACAACGGAGTTTTTGTTCACCCCCTCTTCTGTTCGTTCGTTTTTTAAACTAAAACACTAACAAAATAGTTGATTTATAAAGTTATTTAGTGTAAAATAAAAACATTGGCTCAAGCCTATTTAAAATTGAATATCGTTTTACTTGTTTATGTCGTGAATTGGCACGACGTTTCTACAAGGTGCCGGAACACCTAACAATAAGTAAGTCAGCAGTGAGATATGGCCGTTTTTGCCATGCCTATTTTGGGGACTTACTTAGAGATTAAGTAGGTCCTTTTTGAATATTTTTAATATTTCCCTTAATTAGTGCGGATGGGAGGTGAAATTATCCTGTGAATAATTTCAGGAATCCAGGGAATTTCATCCCTAATTTTTGAGCCCCTAGCTCTTTCATTTCTAGGCTTAGGCCAAAATAGTTCCCCGAACTATTTTACTCTCAAAAATCCCGTCATAGACAATAACAAGATCATTGTCTATGATACCACTACAACGGGAAATATTTGATAAGACTCGCTTCGCTCGTAATAGTTTTATCAAATATATAGTATTAGCAAAAGGGATCACTATAGAAACATTTAAACAACAAGTAAATTAGCTTTTAGACTTTAGGAGGTCTTATGAAATTATTAGAAGAGCGCATCCTCAAGGATGGGCATATCTTGGGTGATAACATCCTCAAGGTAGATTCCTTTTTAACCCACCAAGTTGACTTTAGCTTGATGCGAGAGATTGGTAAGGTTTTTGCGGAAAAATTTGCTGCTACTGGCATTACCAAGGTCGTAACCATTGAAGCGTCGGGTATTGCCCCAGCCGTTTTTACAGCTGAAGCCTTAAACGTTCCCATGATTTTCGCCAAAAAAGCTAAGAACATCACCATGAACGAAGGCATCTTAACTGCTCAAGTCTACTCCTTTACCAAGCAGGTGACCAGCACTGTTTCTATCGCTGGAAAATTCCTCTCACCAGAGGACAAGGTTTTGATTATCGACGATTTCCTTGCTAATGGCCAAGCTGCTAAAGGCTTGATTCAAATCATCGAACAGGCCGGTGCCACAGTCCAAGCTATCGGTATCGTGATTGAGAAATCCTTCCAAGATGGTCGTGATTTGCTTGAAAAAGCAGGCTACCCTGTCCTATCACTTGCTCGCTTGGATCGTTTTGAAAATGGTCAGGTCGTATTTAAGGAGGCAGATCTCTAATGCAAACTCAAGAAAAACACTCGCAAGCAGCCGTTCTGGGCTTGCAGCACTTACTAGCCATGTACTCAGGATCTATCCTGGTTCCCATCATGATTGCGACAGCCCTTGGCTATTCAGCTGAGCAGTTGACCTACCTGATTTCTACAGATATCTTCATGTGTGGGGTGGCAACCTTCCTCCAACTCCAACTCAACAAATACTTTGGGATTGGACTCCCAGTCGTTCTTGGAGTTGCATTCCAGTCGGTCGCTCCCTTGATTATGATTGGGCAAAGCCATGGTAGTGGCGCTATGTTTGGTGCCCTTATCGCATCTGGGATTTACGTGGTTCTTGTTTCAGGCATCTTCTCAAAAATAGCCAATCTCTTCCCATCTATCGTAACAGGATCTGTTATTACCACGATTGGTTTAACCTTGATCCCTGTCGCTATTGGAAATATGGGAAATAACGTTCCAGAGCCAACTGGTCAAAGTCTCTTGCTTGCAGCTATTACTGTTCTGATTATCCTCTTGATCAACATCTTTACCAAAGGATTTATCAAGTCTATCTCTATTTTGATTGGTCTGGTTGTTGGAACTGCCATTGCTGCTACTATGGGCTTGGTGGACTTCTCTCCTGTTGCGGTAGCTCCACTTGTCCATGTCCCAACTCCCCTCTACTTTGGGATGCCAACCTTTGAAATCTCATCTATTGTCATGATGTGTATCATCGCAACGGTGTCTATGGTTGAGTCAACTGGTGTTTATCTAGCCTTGTCTGATATCACAAAAGATCCAATCGACAGCACGCGCCTTCGCAACGGTTACCGCGCAGAAGGTTTGGCCGTACTTCTCGGAGGAATCTTTAACACCTTCCCTTACACCGGATTTTCACAAAACGTTGGTTTGGTTAAATTGTCAGGCATCAAAAAACGCCTGCCAATCTACTACGCAGCTGGTTTCCTGGTTCTCCTTGGACTGCTTCCTAAGTTTGGCGCCCTTGCCCAAATCATTCCAAGCTCCGTCCTCGGTGGTGCCATGCTGGTGATGTTTGGTTTTGTATCTATTCAAGGGATGCAAATCCTAGCCCGAGTTGACTTTGCTAACAATGAACACAACTTCCTTATCGCAGCTGTTTCAATCGCTGCAGGTGTCGGTCTCAACAACAGTAATCTCTTTGTCAGCATGCCGACAGCCTTCCAAATGTTCTTCTCAAACGGAATCGTCGTAGCCAGCCTACTCGCTATTGTCCTCAATGCCGTATTAAATCATAAAAAGAAATAAGAAAAAGAGGTGCGAGCCTCTTTTTTGTTGACAAAATAAAAACATCTACCTATTCATATATGCTAGTGTCATAGTCCTGAAAATCATCTGCATCAAGAACAATTTCACAACTCTTATACTTTTCTCTTACAAGTCGTTCGGCTTCATCTGGATTTTCAGCCTCTATACTTACTAAACGTGATAAAGTTTCTGTAATTTCTACTGTATACTTTTTCAGTTTTAGATTGCTTTCCAATAATTCACCTATTAACAATAATCTATGATAGGAGCTATGTAGCCACTCTGGCAATTTATCTCCTACTTCCCACCCATATTTTTCCTTCATCAAAGCTAGTTGTTTTTCGTCACCAAATTTCATATTTTCAGATAACCATCTCACACAATCGGGATCTGATAAGGTACAGACGATTAAACTTAGGTTATCGTAACGGCTTTCAGTTTCATAATCAGGCCAGATGACTTTTAAGAAATCATACACCTCTTCTGATGCAACAAGTTGTTTCGTTTTCATAATTTCCGATACTTTCCTCTACCTTTAAATTCTATTATTTCTTTGTCTCTTAATATTTGAAGCTGTTGCCTAATCTTTTCTTTGATATGATTGTTCTTAACAAAGATATTTTTTAGGTCACTTTCAAAACGATACATATCTTCAAGGGTAAATTCTGAACCCTCTATCTTATCTATACAATTTAGAATTTCTATTGTCCAACCTCTTGATGACAGAGAGCTCTTCCTTAAAAATAAACCTTGCTTAAATTCTTTTGTAACTTTTTCTGGATCTCTAACTTGTCCATCTTGCACAAGAAATATCCTTCCTTTAGAAGGTACTTGTGATAAATCAATGTTACAACCAATCCAACCTGCTCGTCTAGCAGTTGGTGCAAGTGGTTTTCTTTGAATAATCGATTTCGGTGTAACAAATTGCTTCGGAAGGACAAGAAAGTTATTTACCTCAAAATTGTTTGTGTAAGTTAAAAAAAAGAAATTAGGATTATTATCTGCCTGCACACGCTTCATCATCGTTGCATAAGCACCATCATTGATTGTTGATGAAAAATTTCCTTTTTTGCTCTTTAGTTCAAACTCCTCACTACAATGATTACAGTAAAAATCTGCTACAGGCCGATTATTTTCAAAATGATTTAAGGGATTGTTCCCACAATTAGGGCAATAAGACTGACGATAAACCCAATCCTCCGTTAAGATACGTGCCTTTTGGCTATTACTTTTATAGGTTTCTACTAATTCTAAATTAAAGTGTAATTCCATTTAAAAATTCCTCACTAATATGAGAACTCACTCGATATAAGCAATTAAAATCTACTATAACTAGTATACCACATATATGTACCTATTACATTTGTATTTCATCACTCTCTTTTATATTTCCTTCTAACATATCTCATAAATTAAAAATGAGTGAGATAAATTTATCCCACTCACCTTTCTTTATATACTTACCCGTCTTTCCTCAGACCTTTGGCCTGTGACAAACATGGTAAAGGTTGCTTTACAGACATTTCTGCCCTCTTGATTGGTGATATACACATCCATCACACAGGTTGTACGACCTTGATGGACACATTCTCCTTTAATGGTCAATACATCGTCGAGTTTTCCTGCCTTAAGGTAGTTGATAGAGGATTGGAGTGTCACCCCATCAAGTCCCAGCGAGATAACCACCAAACCACTGATTTGGTCACATAGCGTGAATAGATAGCCACCATGGGCATTGCCATAGTAGTTGAGCGACGAATTCACTACTTTGGTCGTCACCACAACGTGACCATCTCTCATTTTTTCAATTTCGTAATTTTCAAAGGCAGATATAGCGTCAAAATGAAAGTCTTTCATCGTTTCCTCCTGATATTTCAAACGACACTATGATACTACTTTTTATAGGACTGTGCAAGGAGAAAGCTCCTAGTCTAGTGAAATTCCGACCTGTTCCACAAAGCGCATAAAGGCTGTCTGCCCTTGTTCTGTCTGCTTGTAGACTCCTGCATCCTCAAGTACACGCACAAAGATAGCACCCACAGAGTCCTTGACGATTGCAAGGGCTTTTTCTTTATCCGTTAGGTCTGGATGTTGGGATTTGAGTTGGTCTGCCCACTCCTGATGATAATCGGCAACTGTAACAGCTTCTCCTACAAGATAGCTAGCGACTTGCTCCACTTCTTCTTTCAGACGTGGTGGCAAGATTGCCAAGCCCATGACCTCAATCAAGCCGATATTTTCCTTCTTGGTATGTTGGACATCCTTGTGGGGATGATAGATGCCATCAGGATGCTCTGCTGAAGTCTGATTGTCTCGCAAGACCAAGTCCAACTCAAACTGTCCATCACGCTTACGCGCTATTGGTGTGATGGTGTGATGCGGTGTCCCGTCTGTCTCTGCTAAAATCTGCACACTAGAATCTGAATACTGACGCCATTCCTGGAAAATCTTATCAGCTAAGTTAATCAAATCCTCTTTGGAATCCGAAGTCAAGCGTAGGACAGACATTGGCCACTTGATAATTCCAGCCTTGACCTGCTCAAAACCAGCAAATCGGAAGGTCTTTTGCAAGGGAGCCAATTCCATAGGAAATACGTGACGGCCTCCCTGATAATGATCGTGAGTTAGAATAGAGCCCCCCACAATCGGCAGGTCGGCATTAGATCCAGCAAAATATCCTGGAAACTGCTCTACGATAGCCAACAGACGTTCAAAACTCTGACGACTAATGGCCATGGGACGATGCTGGCCATCTAAAAAGATACAATGCTCATTAAAGTAAGCATAGGGCGAATACTGGAACCCCCATTCCTGACCAACCATTTCAAAACGGATAATCCGGTGGTTGCTGCGAGCTGGGTGGTTGACCCGACCATGGTAACCCTCATTCTCTAAACAAAGTTGACACTGAGGATAATTACTAGCTTGCACCAACTTGGCTACCGCAATCTCTTTCGGATCCTTTTCAGGCTTAGAGAGATTGATGGTAATTTCAAGTTCTCCATAATCAGATGGAACACGATAAGCGATATTTTTAGCAATGGCCTTGAGTTTGATGTAGTCATTTTTCTGACTGAGTTGATAAAAATCCTCTATCGCTTGCTCAGGAGAGTAGGCATAGGCTTCCCAGAAGTCACGATTGACCTGACTCGGACAAGGAGTCACCAAGTCCATCAGTTCAGTACCAAGGATTTCACGCGCAGTCTGACTATCCTCAATCGTCTCTAATCGAACGGCTTCCTCAACTAGCTGGTCCTTGAGGTCAATCAATTTATCCAGATTGGTCTCAACTTCCAAAACACCTTCTCCCACTCGTGCCAAAACACGATTGGTCAGGTAGATTCGATCCATTTCCTCAAATGAACTTTCAGAAATGACATGTGTTACAAATTTATCTACTAAGGTCACTATAGAGCCTCCTTTTGACTAGTCAAGGACGCGAGTGCCACCTGCAACTTCAGCGATATAGAAGCTTGGAGCGTATCCAACTACTTCCTCGTAGTGTTTGCCTACAGCTTCCTTAAAGGCCTCAACAGTATCTTTTTGAACCAAGGCAATGGCACAGCCACCAAAACCAGCCCCTGTCATACGAGCACCGAGAACTCCTTCTTGTGCCCAAGCTGTGTGAACAAGGGTATCTAATTCCAAACCAGTTACTTCATAATCATGCTCCAGAGAAACGTGTGACGCATTCATCAAACGACCAAATGTTTCCAAATCACCTGCTTGAAGGGCTGCTTGAGCTTTAAGGGTACGTTGGTTTTCAAGCACAGCATGGCGAGCACGTTTCAAACGATTTTCATCTTTAATCAAATAGCTATATTGGTCAACGGCCCACTCGTCCAATTCACCCAGGGTCTGAATATCCAAGGCAACTTGCAATTCTTCCACTGCTTTTTCACACTCAGCACGACGTTCATTGTATTTAGAGTCCGCCAATTCACGGCGTTTGTTGGTGTTCATGATAACAACGACATTGTCCTTCAAATCAAGTGGCACCAAATCATACTCTAAGGTGTTGGTATCAAGGTAAATAGCACGTTGATCAGCCCCCATACCAATAGCAAACTGGTCCATGATACCAGAGTTGACTCCGATAAAGTTGTTTTCTGTTTGTTTTCCGATTTTAACCAAATCGAGACGCTCTAATTTTAAATCAAAGAGATGCTCTGCCACGACTCCTGTCAAGAGCTCCAAGGATGCTGAAGAAGACAAACCAGCACCATTTGGTATATTCCCATAAACATAAAAATCAAAACCTTTGTCAATCACGTGCCCAGCTTCTTGCAAGAAATGAAGGACACCTTTTGGATAATTGGTCCAGTTGTGCTCTTTTTCAAACTTGAGGTCAGCGAGAGGCACTTCGATAATGCCCTTGTCCTCAAAGTTAGCTGAGTAGAAACGTAAAACTTGGTCTTCACGCTTGCGAGCTGCACCATAAGTTCCCAAGGAAATAGCAGCTGGAAAAACGTGCCCACCGTTGTAGTCTGTGTGTTCACCAATCAAATTGATACGACCTGGTGAAAAGAAGGTTTGGTCTGCTTCTTGACCAAAAACAGCAAGAAAGTCTTTGCGAAGAGTTTCAGCAGTAAGATGTTGTGTCATATGATTTCTCCTTTGACTGTCCGTTAAGCCACCTTAACGTGTAATCGTTTTCTTCTATTGTATCCAAGGGATTTCCCAAGGTCAATCCTTTTTACTAAAATTTTACTAAAATATCAGTAAAAAGCAGAAAAATATGATATACTAACCTAATCAAGGAGGATTTATGGCTACCTTAAAAGACATTGCACAGCTAGCCTCTGTCTCTATCGCGACCGTATCCCGTGTTCTCAACCGCGACCAGAGCCTATCTGTTACAGAAGAAACCAGACACCGTATTTTAACCGTTGCTGAAGAGCTGGGCTACACCAAGCACCTCAAGACAGGCGAGTCCCATAAACCCAAGCAAAAGATTGCCATTATTCAATGGGTCAGCGAACAAGGGGAGCTAGACGACCTCTACTACTACCAGATTCGCCTAGGAATAGAAAAAAGAGCCCAAGAGTTGGACTACGATATCTTGCGCTATTTTAATGACCACCCTTTTACCCTAAGCGAGGAAGTGATTGGGATTCTCTGCATCGGAAAGTTTAGTCGAGCTCAGATTTCTGCCTTTGAAGAATACCAAAAGCCTCTTGTATTTCTAGACAGCGATACACTTTCCCTGGGACATACCTGTATTATCACGGATTTTTACACTGCTATGAAACAGGTTGTCGATTATTTCCTCAGCCAAGGAATGGACCGTATCGGGATTCTAACAGGCCTTGAAGAAACAACAGACCAAGAAGAAATCATTGAGGATAAGCGGCTGGAAAATTTCAGAAACTACAGTCAAGCGAGGGGAATCTATCATGATGAACTGGTCTTTCAAGGAAGATTTACTGCCCAGTCTGGCTATGACTTAATGAAGGAGGCCATTCAGAGCTTGGGAGACCAACTTCCGCCAGCATTTTTCGCAGCCAGCGATAGTTTAGCTATCGGTGCCCTCCGTGCCCTCCAAGAAGCTGGAATCAGCCTGCCAGATCGCGTCAGCCTCATTTCATTCAACGACACCAGTCTGACCAAGCAGGTTTATCCTCCCCTCTCCAGCATCACAGTTTATACTGAAGAAATGGGGCGAGCAGGTATGGATATTCTTAACAAGGAAGTCCTCCACGGTCGGAAAATCCCTAGCCTGACCATGCTGGGAACCAGACTGACATTAAGAGAAAGTACCCTACATCAAGAATAGGATAACATAAAAAACGAATAGGAGTTTTAGAACTCCTATTCGTTTTTTATTCGATTACAATCATAGACTTAATGGTCTTACGTTCATCCATATCTTTGTAGGCTTGGTCGATATCTTCCAGTTTATAACTTGAAGTAAAGACGCGACCTGGATTGATATCACCATCAAGGACGGCTTTTAGTAAAAATTGCTTATCGTATGTTGTAGCAGAAGCTGCCCCACCTGCTACAGAGATATTTTGCATAAATGTCGAACCAAGAGCACGATTATTATAGTGTGGGACTCCTACAAAGCCCATACGCCCTCCATTATGAAGAACACCTAGCGCCTGTTCTATAGCAGCCTCCGTACCAACACATTCAAATGCTGCATCTGCTCCTCCACCGAGGATTTCACGCACCTTGGTAATTCCTTCTTGACCACGTTCTGCAACAACAGCTGTCGCACCTGACTCCATAGCCATCTTTTGACGGTCTTCATGACGGCTCATAAGGATAATTTGTGATGCTCCACGCATCTTAGCCGCGATGACAGCACATTGACCAACAGCCCCATCACCGATAACAACAACCTTGTCCCCTTTTTGAACATTTGCAACACGCGCCGCATGATAGCCTGTCGGCATGACATCTGCAAGAGTCAAAAGGGACTTGAGCATCCCTTCTGTATAGTCAGAAGGTTGACCAGGGATTTTAACCAGCGCCCAGTTTGCATAGTGGAAGCGAATATATTCTGCCTGAAAATCACCCCCCAAATTATTGCCAATATGATTGTCGCAAGAACCGTCAAATCCAGCAAGACAGGCATCACACTCACCACATCCATGTGTAAAAGGGACAATCACAAAATCACCTGGTTTCACCGTCGTAATGGCTTGCCCAGCTTCTTCAACAATCCCAATCGCTTCGTGTCCACTATTTTTGTGTCCAGCTTTCGTTTCTGGATTACGGTACCTCCATAAATCTGAACCACAAACGCACGCACGAACCACACGAATAATCACATCATCCGCTTCTATTATTTGCGGACGTTCAATGCTAGCAAGTCCAACCTGACCTGCCTTTGTATATACTGCTGATTTCATTTAAAATTTTCCTTCCTTATAAAGTTTAATTTTGAGATTTAAACGATTTAAAGCTGTCTGTAGCTGAGACAAGCGCTCCTCTAATTTTTGCTTTTCCTCTTCTAAAATACCAAGCCTCTCCTCTCTCGTTTCATCTCCCTTTTGGTAGAGCGACATATAGTCAACTAAACTATCTACAGAGACACCCGCCGAACGAAAACACTTAATAAATTCCAGCGCTTCGATATCCTGATCTTGAAAATCACGAATCCCAGTAGCAGTACGAGTAATCGGTGGCACAAGACCAACCCGTTCATAATACCGAATCGTATCCGCTGAAATTCCCAACAAATCACTGGCAGATTTAATATTCACACGCTAACCTCCTCTCATTTCATTCACTGAGTTCACGCTATTCTAACTCACTTATCTTATTATATAACTTTGAGTTGACTCCAAGTCAAGCATTTTGTATCTAATCGAAAAATTTTTATCATTAACAATCATATATCTGGAGTTTATACAATGCTCTTCTCTTACCAATTTTTGAAATATTTAAATAATAAAGAAATTACTCTATTCCAAATAAGATAGTACCCAAGTATTTTTCACTTTTTTCTAATGTTGATGCTCATAACTCCGTTCCAAGTCACACACCTTTCGCTTATGGGTTTGATGAGTTTCTAGGTCAGCATCAATTTCAATGGTAATATTTTGAAAACCACAATCTTTTAGGAAAATTCGAATAGACTCTTTACAAGTTTCCATATGTTCCATTTCTTTTAGACAAACATGGACAATGGCATTTTTTTCCAAAGCATCCATAGTCCAGAGATTAAGCTGATTAAGGCTGGCCACATTATCCAATCGTTCCAGGCCACTCTTTACTTGCTTGATATCAAGACCTTCTGGCACAGCATCCAAGAAAATCTTGAGTGTAGACCAAAAACGTGAAAGGGCTTTTGAAAGAATAAAGAAAGAAATGACAAGGGACAAAAGAGGATCTAGGATATACCAGTCCGTAAATCGAAGAACAATCGCCATCAGGATAACAGCTACCCACCCTAGCGTATCTTCCAGAAAATGCAGATTCAGAATAGACTCATTCTTTGTCTTTCCCTTACCAACCACCAGACTCGCTAACAGATTGATAGTAATCGCAATAATTCCTAACCAGAGAATCCCCTCATCATTGACTGGTTGCGGATGCAAAATCTTCGTGACATTTTCCAAAATGACTAGAACAGAGCCCGTTACGAGAATCACAGCTGTTACCAAGGCTCCTAGCAGGCTAAACCGCTTATAGCCCAAGGTGTACTGATTGTCTTCTTCACGATTGGAGATTGTTTCTAGAAAAGCTGATATTCCAATTGCAATCGCATCTCCCAAGTCATGCACAGAGTCAGCAAGAACAGCGCTAGAACCAAATACTCCACCTGCAATAAACTCAACAATGGCATAAGTCAAATTTAAGAAAAAAGCCACCCAAACAGCATATTTTGCCTTCATATTTCTCATTCCTTTGTTATAATAGATTTATGAACACCTTGTTCATTATCATTATCCACTAAAACTCAAAGAAAGGATAGAAGCAAAACGTCAGCTTTATTCAGTTCTGAACAATTTGCCTCAAGTGTCCATATGACTAACATTGACCGCCGTATCAGCAAAACCAAAAAAGCCATCTATCAAGCTTTTATACAACTTTTGAATGCTAAGGGCTACGAGGCCACTACTGTTCAGGATATCATTGATCTCGCAGATGTGGGACGATCCACCTTTTACTGTCACTATGAGAGTAAGGAGCTTCTTCTGGACCAGCTCTGCCGCTACCTCTTCCATCATCTTTTTGAAAGAGAGCAAGCCATTTCAACCGAGGACTACCTCGCCCACCTCTTTCTGCATTTTCATAAAAACCAAGACCATATCACCAGTCTGCTATTTTCCAAAAATGACTACTTCCTCCGTCAACTCCATAAAGAGCTAGAACACCATGTCTATTCCGTGCTAGCTGATAATTTAAAAGAAGCCCACCCTAATCTGCCTACTTCTTACCTCCAACACTTGGTCATGTCCAACTTTATCGAGACATTGACCTGGTGGCTCAAAAAAGGTCAAGATTTCACAGACCAGGAAGTTGTCCAATTTTATCTAGACCTTCTCATTCCTAAAAATTGAATATAGAGTAAAGCTCAGTTGTCTTATTTCTAGATTACTGAGTTTTTTATCTTTTCAACAACAAAAGAGGACCCGCCGATCCTCTTTTTCATACTATAAATCCTTGATTATCAACTATATCTGTTTTAATCGAAATCTCAAAACAGCACTTTCAAACATCTTTTCCTAGTTAAGTAAATCAGTATTCTGCTTAGCTGCCTTGCTCCATTGATACCAACCAACTAGACTGTTAATGAGATAAATTAGATATTTCCCTTGAATTTGCAGGCTTTCTCCCCACCAGAGATAGATTGAAAAGACATTGGTAGCCGCCCAGAATATCCACTGTTCACGGTAAACAGCTGTCATGAGGATTTGCCCTACCCCATTGGTTGCATCTGTGATTGAATCACGATAGGGACGATTGGCACCAATAGACTGATAAATGAAGCCAAAGGCCAACCACCAAAGCACACTAATGGAAAGATACTTTGTCCAGCCCTTGCCGTCCAGTTTACGCGCGACAAACTCCTGCTTTTCCTTCTTAAACTGTGCCTGATAAATCCAAACTAGAAGTCCAATTGGCTGCATGACTGTGAAGTAAAGTGTCGTCAGCACCTCACCATAAAAGCCTTTCTGTAGGGCCAAAATAAGGTAAATAACAGAGTTAATCAAGCCAAAAAGATAATTACTTGCTCGACCTTCCGATACAAAGATTACACAGATAATCCCTGTCAAGCTACAAATCATCCCAATCCAGTCAACAATACGATGTTCGTAAACCAACTCCAGCCAGAGAGGAAAACTTCCTAAAACCAGCAAATAAATCCACTGGGCAAAACTACGATGGGCAAAGAGGTCATCCCAGATAGCCTTCATAGTTCCTGAAAATCCTAAATCAGCCATAGCCGCAACCATACGACGGTAACCACCTGACATTTCACCTAGGGTTGTTTTGATATTTTCAATTTTCTTTTGCAAATAAGTATGCATCATTTCTCCTTTTGTTTTTAAAGAGCCGTGTCTGGATAGACTTTCGGACGCAACGCTCTATTAGATAATGAACTGCCTATACACAAGATTTCTAACCTTAGTCGACATGAGCTGAAACCTCTTATTTGTTAAGTAGTTCACAAAATATTATACACCTATTTTATGAATAGTCAACTGTCTTTACAGTAAAATTTTAGAAAATCATGAAAATTTTCTCTTTCTTTCCATTTTAAGTGACATTCAGTCATTCTCACATCAAAAAAGCCCAGACGAAATTGTCTGAGCATTCTTTTATCTAGTCGTTTAAGGAAGTTGAGTTCAGTATGTTTAAAGTCTCTGTCCCATCATTTCTTCAACAAACCTTGTTCTTGGAGAAACTCCTTGGCTACTTGCTTTGCTGACTTGCCTTCAACACCGACTTGGTAGTTGAGCTGGCTCATCTGGCTTTCTGTAATCTTACCAGCCAATTTATTAAGAACTCTTTCCAACTCTGGGTGTTTCTTGAGAAGAGCTTCTTTCATGAGTGGAGCCCCTTGATAAGGTGGGAAGAGTTGCTTGTCATCTTCCAAGACCTGTAAATCATAACGCTCCAATTCCGCATCAGTCGAATAGGCATCCGTGATTTGAATATCCCCTGACTGAATTGCCTGATAACGAAGAGCTGGCTGCATAGTCGCCACATTGAGATTGAGACCATACATTGATTGCAAGCCCTTATTTCCATCTTCACGGTCGTTAAACTCAAGCGTAAAGCCTGCCTTCAGCTGCCCTTCCACTTTTTTCAAATCCGAAATGGTCTTCAAGCCATATTCTTGAGCAATCTTTTTCGGAACAGCTACAGCATAGGTATTTTGATAAGACATAGGTTTGAGATAGGCTAGATGATCCTGCTTGGCAATGCCATCACGCGCCACTTGATAAACCTGCTCTGGCTCATGACTCACCTTGGGTGATGGTTGAAGCAAACTTTCAGTCACCGTACCGGTAAATTCAGGATAAATGTCAATATCACCTTTTTTCAGAGCTTCATAAAGGAAACTTGTCGTCCCAAAATTCGGTTTAACAGTCGCAGTCATGCTGGTATTTTCTTCAATCAGCAATTTATACATATTGGCCAAAATTTCTGGTTCTGGGCCTATTTTCCCAGCAATAACCAAGTTTTCCTTCTCTTTTTGAACCAAAAGAGCTGGACTATAAGACAGACCCAGTAATAAAGCCACCAAGGCAAAACCTGAGAAAATCGTCCGTAATTTTGCTTTTTCCATTACTTTTAGTAGGAAGTTAAAGGCAATAGCAAGCACTGCAGAAGAAAGTGCCCCAATCAAAATCAAACTGGCATTATTACGGTCAATTCCCAACAGGATAAAGGAACCCAGTCCCCCTGCTCCAATCAAGGCCGCCAAGGTTGCCGTACCGATAATCAAAACAGCTGCCGTCCGAATCCCAGACATGATAACAGGCATGGCGAGTGGAATTTCAAATTTCTTGAGACGTTCCCATCTGGTCATCCCAAAGGCAATCCCAGCCTCTTGCAGGTTCGGATCAATTCCCTTCAGCCCAGTGATAGTATTTTGCAAAATAGGGAAAATCGCATAAATCACTAGAGCTGTCAAAGCCGGCAAGGTCCCAATTCCCATCAAAGGGATAAAGAGCCCCAACAAGGCCAGAGACGGGATGGTCTGGAAAATACCTGCAATCTGCAAGACCCAGTCGGCCAGCTTCTCATGATAGCGAAGAAAAACAGCCAAGGGAATCGCAAGCAAAATAGCTAGTAACAAGGTCAAAAGTGACAACTGCAAATGTTGAGATAGAGCTGTCAACCAATCACTAAAACGATCCTGAAAAGTTGCAATTAAATTAGTCATGAACACTACCTCCAAACAAGTCTGCTACAAAGTCTGTTGCAGGCACTTTTAAAATTGTCTCGGGATTCGCTACCTGGCGAATTTCTCCATCCTGCAAGACAGCAATACGGTCCGCCAACTTCAAGGCTTCATCCGTATCATGGGTTACAAAAATCGTTGTCATCCCAAACTCTTTATGCAATTCTTTTGTCAGAACCTGCAACTGTTTTCTCGAAATAGCATCCAAGGCCGAAAAGGGTTCATCCATGAGGAAAATCTTGGGCTGACCAATCATAGCTCGGACAATACCGACCCGTTGCTGTTCTCCACCAGATAATTCACTAGGTAAGCGATGCCCATACTCGGCTACTGGTAAACCAACCTTAGCCAAAAGCTCTTCTGTTTTCTTCGTAATTTCTTCCTTGCTCCACCCCTTCATTTCAGGAATGAGAGCAATATTTTCCGCAACTGTTAGATTTGGAAAAAGAGCAATAGCCTGTAAAACATAACCAGTAGAAAGACGAAGTTCACGCTCATCATAGTCTTTGATGCGCTTCCCATCCATATAAATATTTCCATCAGTTGGTTCCAAAAGACGGTTAATCATCTTGAGCATGGTCGTCTTACCTGACCCAGAAGGCCCTACTAAAACCATAAATTCCCCATCCTCAATCTGTAAGTTGACATCTCTCAAGACATCCTTTTCTGTGTAGCGCAGTGCTACATTTTTGTATTCAATCATTCTTTGTCCTCAATTTAAAACTTCCCTCGATTAGTCAAGTCTTCTACCTTAGGCATGACTTCCTTATTATCCCAATGCTCCACAATTTTCCCGTTCTCTAAACGGAAGATATCATACTGGGCATAAGCAACGCCATCAATCTGAGTCTGACCATAGCTAACCACATAGTTTCCTTGTCCTAAGAGTTGGAAAACAAAGTCAAAAGTGACACTATATTCAGTCACATAGTTTTTATAAGCAGCACTTCCTTGTCCAATATCATGATTATGCTGAATCAAATCGTCTGCCACATAATCACTCCACTGCTCTAGCTCCCCATTTTGGAAAATTTCTGTCAAGAAACGGCGAACCAACTTTTTATTTTCTGCTGTCTTGTCCAAATCCTTGATCTCAAAATCTCCAAAAATTTGATCTAGTTGATCATTTTCAGGTGTTCGATAGTAGTCAATGACATCCCAATGCTCAACAATACGACCATTCTCATCCGCACGGAAAGTATCCGTCGTCACCCATTGAGCTTCTCCACCATTCAGATATTGATGAACATGAACAAAGACCAGATTGCCATCCTCAATGGTGCGGACAATCTTAATCTGACGCTCTGGATGACGCTCAAAGAAATCTGCAAAGAAGGCTGCAAATCCTTCTTTCCCGTCAGGAACACCTGTCGAATGTTGGATATAGGTATCCCCTACAGACTGGGCTTGAGCCTCAGCAACTCGTCCGTCTTGAATGGCATGGATGTATAGGTTGTGAGCATTTTTCACTTGTTGTGACATATTCTAAACCTCATTTCCCTTCTCTTTCAGATTCGCCAAAATTCTTTCTTGAAAACCTTCAAATTGGTGAATTTCTTCCTCTGAAAATCCTTTGTAAAAGATAGTATCCAATTTCTGACTGACACGATGCCCCACTTCTTTCTGGGACTTGCCTAACTCCGTTAAAACTAAATACTTCTTACGCTTGTCTTTTCCACACGGACTAACAATTACAAGCTTTTGTTCCTCTAGCTTTTTTATCATAGTCGTCAGCGTATTATTCGCAAGCCCAGTCGCAAGCGCGATATCTGTCGCAGTTGCGCAGCCAGTTTCACTATTCCATAAAACCGCTAAAATCTTGCCCTGTTCACCCCTATAAAGAGCCTCAGGATCTTGACTCAGTAACTTTTGAAAAATCCGCCCATTCAACAAACGAATATGATGGGCTAGCAAATGACTATCTTTCATAACACCTCCAATTTATGTCGATATCGAAATGAATAAAATAATTGTAACACTCATCGTTCTAACTGTCAACTATTTCGATTTGGAAATAATTTTTGATAATTATCCACACCACCATACTCCGAATCAACTAACTTTTAACGAGAGTTTCTAAATTCCTTCGTCCTCCAGTCTACAAAAGCCTTCCATCCGTACTATCCTATATTTTATGAGGGGACACATTTTTCCTATCAGACCATTTATTTTAAAGATAGAAGTAAATCATAATTGCTTCCATCTGTTCTTTTATAGTATATTGAAGTTGAACTAGGGCACTATATCTTCTAAAACATTGATAAAAAGCGATTTGAATTTCCCAATCAATTTGTTCGTATTTATAGCATTTTGAAATTGGAATAGGACACCATGACTGCTAAAAGATTTCTATAAATTCATTTGATTTTCCTAATCAATTTGTTCATATCTTATTTCATCCCGCTATAATTTCACCTTGCCCTATCTTTTTCGTAGCACCCTTCAAACAGCCTATCCCCTACCGTTTGACGATTCCTCACTTCGCTCCACTTCCATTACAGAAGTTTCTTCACTACTATGGTCTCGGCTGACTTCTCATGATTCCTTGTTACTACTATTTGAACGCTCACGAGATAGGTCTTACAAAAAATGCTTTGATCCACAATGGAATCAAAGCATTTTAAAGAGTTCCTCATACATAAGCGCAGAAGTCGCAGTTCCTCTGTACTTGGCTTCTTCTCTTTTGATAAAGCGAGCCAAGTTGAGCAACTCAGGTGCTGGATGTTTGGGATTTAGGAGCAATTCACGATTGACCAGGCCTGAGAGACGAACTGCCTGCAATTGCTCATTTGTAGTAGGCAGTTTTTTAGTAGTCTCTAGGAGAGCAGCAACTAAATCTTCACTCAAATCATGTCGAGCATGATTGTAAAGATCTTTTATAAGGCTTTCTAGGTTTGGTTCTACCATCCCTACCACCTCCCTTATGGTTTAATAATGTTTAATCAAATCAACCGTTGAACGATCCAATTTCTTCACCAAGGCTTGTAAGAAAGCTTGCGCTTCTAGGAAGTCATCCATTGCATAGAGGGTTTGGTGAGAATGGATATAACGAGCGCAGACACCGATAGTTGTTGATGGGACACCACCATTTTTCAGATGAGCTGCACCTGCATCTGTTCCGCCTTTACCACAGTAGTATTGGTACTTGATACCAGCTTCTTCAGCCGTTGTCAAAAGGAAATCCTTCATCCCTGGAAGAAGCAAGTGACCTGGATCATAGAAACGAATCAAGGTTCCATCTCCAATCTTGCCTTGACCACCGTAGACATCACCTGCTGGTGAGCAATCAACTGCGAGGAAGACTTCTGGGTCAAACTTGGTTGTAGAGGTATGAGCGCCACGCAGACCAACTTCTTCTTGGACGTTAGAACCCAGATAGAGTTCATTGCCGAGTTTTTGACCTGATAAAGCTTCAGCTAGCTCGCTTACCATAAGGACACCGTAGCGGTTATCCCAAGCTTTTGAGATGATATTTTTTTCATTGGCTGTCAAAATTGCAGAACTATCTGGTACGATGGTATCACCAGGACGGATGCCAAAACTTTCTGCCTCAGCCTTGTCCGCAAAACCACCATCAAAAACGATATCGGCAATGGCTGGCATGGTTGGTCCCCCCTTTCCACGAGTCAAATGCGGAGGAACAGAACCTGAAATCACAGGAATTTCATGACCATCACGAGTCAAGAGTTTGAAACGTTGGCTGCTAACCACCATGGGGTTCCAGCCACCGATTTCTACGACACGGAAGGTACCATCTGGCTTGATTTCGCTGACCATAAAACCAACTTCGTCCATATGAGAAGCGACCAAGACGCGCGGTGCATCCACAGCTTCTGAATGTTTGATACCAAAAATACCACCCAAGCCATCTGTCACCACTTCATCCACATGCGGTGTCAACTTTTCACGAAGATAAGCACGGACAGGCGCTTCATGACCTGAGACTGCAGCAAGTTCTGTTACTTCTTTAATTTTTGAAAATAATGTTGTCATTTCAGTTCCTTCTTTCTTTCATCCATTTTACCACTTTTTATAGGAGAAGGATAGTGGGAAGGTGGATTTCTAAGTTAGTATCTTAGTCCTGCTCTATCTTAGAAAAGGATAGTATTCTCTTGCATGTAGTGCAAAATCTAGTAAACATTCCAAAATTAACTCGAATATTTATTTCCAAACAAAAAAACAATACACCATCAAAGTTGTTTGGATTTTTCATGAAATTTACAGAAAATAGTTGACTTCCCTTTCTTCTTTCTTTAAATATATAGTTGGTTGAGTTTGGAATAGTACGCTGTA
>ERZ1023217.134-NODE-134-length-18851-cov-10.614333_pt1 | contig 18851 bp, 23 predicted proteins | sample MGYA00380448_ERZ1023217 | MGnify/ENA primary metagenome ERZ1023217 (study PRJEB33173, sample SAMEA4830360) | metagenome | study: EMG produced TPA metagenomics assembly of the PRJEB25223 data set...
TCAATTTCGTGAAGAATATCATCTTTAGTTAGTTCCATATACTTCCCCCTTTCTATTTATTACGATGTTTCTTTAAAATCGATTGAAATGTAGCATTTATTTCACGTTCTTTTAATGGCGGCTTACATGCATTTTGTCCCCATAGCAAAGCATATGAGTATACAATGTATTCATTTACATGTCGGCTAAATAAATGTCCTATCAAACTAGCTAAAGAATTATTACGATTACCCTTTGCAACAGAAAAACTAATATCACGCCAATAAGCATCATCGCGCTTGTTAAAGTTAGTTGTAATTGATTGATCTGTTTGCTTTTCAATTTCTTCCGACCACTTTTCTAGTGTCTCAGCATTCAAAATAGGTGCATCATTGTACTGATGTAAGAACGGATATTTATCTTTTTGATATACTGGTAAAGCCATCGCTCTACTAGGTTGAAAACTCCCCTCATCTACTGGGTGACCTATCTTACTCGCTAATACTTTTGTATATTTACGGTACTCATCTGCACTTATATGCTCATTCAAAGCGATATACAAGCGTATTCTAGGGCTTTCTGTCCGATGGTTAAACGTTGTGTGATACATCCATGAAACACCTTCTAAAGTCTCCGTAATTGCATCATGTAGTCGTCTTAACTTAGGTATATCATCGTAGTCCAGCACTAGGACATCACGATAAATAACATTTTCGTCTTTACGGTATTTCTTATATTCATTACCATTTTTATCAGTTTCGTCTTTCATATCACCATATATAGCAACACCACGAGCATATTTGTTAATATTGTTTTGAGGTATTGCTAATCTATTAACTAACTCACTCCATTTAGGCTGTGAAAACTGTTTAAATGATCTTGAATCCAAAGTTTCATACCAAATCACTGAAACTTGGATATCATATTCTAATTTAATTTCATTCAATCTTTACACCTCTAGTGAAATAACAGAACGGTGATGTTATAATTAATATGTGTAATTTCTAAATTACTCTGTTATTAATTTATTCAATCTATGCATTATCTGTTTCAGTTTGGTCGCTTGTAACAGATAGTGCATCTTTTTTATCTAATTCTATAAATCGCTCTAATAAGCTATCAAACTCTTTTAAGTACATACACATTAAGTCAATTGTTTGCGCATTTTGTATTCTGTGTTCATGATATCTATATCCATGAGCTAAAATTTCATCTTTATTTAATACATGTTTAGGTTCATGAGTGAAATATTCTTCATCAAACCATGCGAAAGACGTAATTACATCATCAATTTTTTCTTTTACTACCTCTATATCACACATTAAATTTTTAATTTCCCAACTCATTTATATTCTCCTCATCAATATTAAAATTTTTCTCTAACTCTTGTACTGCCCATTTCATTATTAATTCGAGATGTTTCTCTCGATTAATTTCTGAAACCACCTCTTGACCATTTATATACTCCGTATGCTCATAACTCTCAAATTGATTAAAGATACTTGTTTTAAGTTGATAGTTTATATGTTCTATCACTTCAAGTTGCTCTTGTTCCATCTTATTCATCTCCCTTGTATTCGTATTTATCAACAATTGGTAATGTTAAAGTTTGTATTAGTGCAGTTATTGCAATCCCATGAATAAAATCAATAGAGTATGCATATAAGCAACCAATTGTTATAGCTAGTATTGAAATCAAAATATACAATCTCATTTGTTTCACTCCTTTTTACATCCAATCTTTATGACGTTTTTTCATATACTGTTCAAATCGAGAAATACTAATGACAGTCATTGTTGATGATAGAGAGTAATATAAATCATCAATACCTTTATGATCTTTTTCCCACTCTATTAGTATTCGTCTAACTGATGAATAGCTAATACCAAATAGTTTAGCAATAACATTAGGTTTTGCCATGATTGGCTTTACTACTATTTGATTAGGTTCAGTCACTACATTTTCTTTAGTTGGTAGATTTTGTAAATTAACATATTGCATACAAACACTCCTTTCACGTAGTTTTACGTCGGTCATTAACTAAAAAAAATATCATCTAATGTAATATCTTTTAAACCTTTTTCCAATAACATAATTTTAAATTTAATCATTTCATTTTTCTTAAAATTGATTTTTCCTTTCTCTCTGTTTCTATAAGATTGTTCCGAAATATTTAATTCTTTAGCCATTTGTTGTTGTGTCTTGCCTAACATTTTCCTGTAACCTAAAACTTTGTTCATTAACTTTCACCTCTTCCCTAGACGTCGAAATTCGTCTGTATGTATAATATAACAAAAGAGAAAATGAAAAACAATAGTTTTGCGTCGGTTTACGTAAGTTTTTTGTGGATTATAATCATCTTAGGAGGAAAATGATGGATATCGATAAGTTAGAAGTAGGAAAAAGGATTAAAAATATTCGTTTAAATAAAAGTAAAAATCTAAGAGAATTTGGAGAATTAATATCTAAAAATCTTAAAGAAGATAAAAATATATCAGATAGTATAGTTAGTAGATGGGAAAAAGGTGTGTCTATTCCTAGTGCAAAACGCTTAAAAGAAATAGCTGATATAGGTAATGTGTCTGTAAATTATTTATTATATGGAGTTAAAGTAACTTATAAAGATATTCATAATAATATTAATACTGTAAGTATGAAAAATGAAATTATGGACAACCTCGAAAGATTTTTAAAGTATTATTTACTGTATTCTGAATACAATAATTACTCTATAAAAACCGCTGAATTATTAGATTTGTTATTTGAAAATGCTGGTTACGATATCACTACTTTAACAAAAGATTTATGCGCCTTAGTGTCTGATAAAAGATTTTCATTTTATCAACATGGAGTGTATTTGTTACTTAATGAAGATTTTTCTAAGTTACATGTTCAACTTTATCTTTCTGAGTTTATTTATAATTTATTAGTACAAATAACTTTAGATTATCCTAATATTTATATTAAGAATTTGGTATTACAAATTACAGAAACTAAAGAAAGAATTAAAGATATATCTCATAAAAAAGACGCATATACAGAATTTGAAATAGAAACCCATTTAGCAGATTTTATAAATCATAAAGAATACAAAAAACTCCTAGATAACTTAAGTCAATTAGAGAAAAAAATTACAAATGATAATTCATTGATCGATAATAATTAGGATACTCACTCAAATATAGTATAAGAGTTTTATTAAGCATTAATATATCAATTAAGGTGGTGATTCTATCGAACAATATCGAATACACCATAGAAAAATGAATATAAAAGGTAATAAATTTTAGGAGTTAAAAAGAGATGAAAAAAGTACTTTATTATTTTATATTAACATGCTCTTTCTTTGCGATTATTGGTGGGATTAGTAAAGTTTCTCAAGATGGATTGACATTTCCAGATATTTTTATGTTTATAATTTTTATATCACTTATTGTATTTAGTATAGTTAAATTGTTTAAGCATAATCATTTAAATTATAAAAGCAATAAATCCAATACTAATCACAAAAATATATCTAATTCTAAGACGACTCAGTTTAACAATGTTCAATCAAATGACCATATTAGGAAGAATAATATCACACATGATATTGAAACTAATAATACTAAAAAAGTAAAACAGTTAAAGCCAATTACAAACAATAAAACTAATACATTAAATAAAGACCAAGTAAAATTGAATGAAAATGTTCAAGAAAATAATCAAGATTTAGTTATAGATGTTAAAGATGATAACAACAATAATTATCATTATGATTTAAATGCTAACGATATTTTAATATTGCACCTAAATAAGAATAGAGAAGTTGGAAAAGAAGTTAAAAATCATTTTTATTTGCTAGAAAATCAAATTAATGTAGATGAAATTCTAAACAAATTAATCAACTTAGATTATCTAGATATAAAATCGAATTTTGATGTTTCTTTATTTTATCTTAAAGTCCCAGAATTAAAAGACATATTAAGAGAATATAAACTCAAATTAGGTGGGAATAAACCAGAATTGATAGAAAGAATCAAAACTAATATAGATGAAAATGCGATTAAACTACCACAAGTATATATCCCAACTCCAAAAGGAAATGAAATAATTGATGAAACAGAATATATTTTACACTTTTATAACAGTCCAATTATTTCATTAGGTTCAGCACATAAAATTGCAAGGGGAGTATTAAATATAGATGATAAAATAGAGTACATTTATTTATATTTATTACAACAAAGTCAAAAATCAAATAATTCGGATCATAGAACAGCAAATATCATAAATAGTTTAGTGCTTTACTATAAAAAAACTAATAAAAATAAAAACGTTATAAGAAAATATACTAATTATGCTACTTATTTATCAGTGACACAAGGTATCCACTCAGCACTTTTCTTATACTCTAGTGAAGAAAACATTATAGATAGACTATTTATATATTTTAATTATCATCTTGAATATTATGAAAACATGCTATTTATAGACAATGTTAGCAGAAGTTTATTTAAAAACTTATTCTATGAAGATGTTAGTTCTTTCAAAGATACCGATAAAAACCTTTGTGATGATATTTGTGAATTATTATTTGCTCAAATTTACAATAATAATAGTATCACTTTAAATAATCTTCCAACTATAAATTATATTTTAAAAAATAAAAAAGAAAATGAACTAAGAATAACAAAATATGATCTTTAGGAGGAATAACATGTGGCATGAGAAATTCACTAATAAACATGGTGAAACTAAATATCGCTATTATGAGAAGTATAAAGACCCTCTCACAAACAAATGGCGACGTGTTAGCGTGGTACTTAATAAGAATGGTAAGCAGTCACAAAAAGAGGCTCAGAGGCGTTTAAATGAGCGTATAGAGGCCAAGTTAAGTGACAAGACGCCAATTGACTTAAAAACACTTACTTTCCATCAAGCATGTGACGAATGGCTAGATAGATACGTAAAAACATCAGGTTCAAAACAATCTACAATTAAAACTAAAAAATACAAAATCAAGCATATCAAACGCAATATAAATTCAGATATTCTAGTCAAAAATATGAATAGCGATGTTGTTCAAAAGTTAGTAGACAATGCTGTTAAAGATAATATAAGTCATAAAGTTGTTAAAGATGCTATGAGCATCATAAGAAACATTATGAAGTACATTCAACGCAAATATAAACTTACAGATATTAGTTATTTAGATGATATTGTTATTCCCAAAAAGGCTACTACAAGAGAAGAAGTAAAAGCTAAGCGTGAAAATTATCTTGAAATGAATGAAGTAAAAGCAATTGTAGACAACTTACATGAAATAGCTAATTCAAAGCGTGCTGGTTATATGAAACGTTCTTTCATCATGACTGCTTATATTATGGAATTTCAAGCACTTAACGGTATGCGTATAGGTGAATTACTAGCCATACAACCTAATAACATTGACTTTGACAAAAAGACACTAGAAATAGACGGTACTATTCATTGGCGTAATGAAGGTAACGCAGTAGGTTTTAAAGATACTACTAAAACTGAATCATCTTATAGAACAATCTCTTTAACTACACGTAGTTGCGATATATTAAGAAAAGTTATGTTAGAAAACAAAAAGGCTATTCAATGGGAATCTATGTATCAAGATAGAGGCTTCATATTCACTAATTATCGTGGTAATCCTATGTCACTTAGTACCATCAATAGAAACATGCAACAATCTGCAAACAATGTAGGTATTAGAAAGCACATAACAAGCCATACTATGCGTCATAGCCACATATCATTATTATCACAATTAGGCATATCACTTAAAGCCATTATGCAACGTGTAGGACACACAGACCATAAAACGACCTTGCAGATATACAGTCATGTGACTGAGCAGATGGATAAAGATATGATGAATAAATTAGAGAAGGCTGGCGATAGTTAATGTTCAATAAACAAAGAATACAAAAATTTCACAATTTTTTTAAACAGAAAATAAACAAAAACGACTTAAAAACATTCTTCCAAAATATTATAGCTACTGTATTTTTAATCCCTTATACTTTAATTGTATACATATTCATTTTAGCTTTAACTACAGAATTTATAAATGATAAATTAATTAAATTATTAGCACTCATAATTTCTATAATACTTATGTTTACAATTGTTGGATTATACTTATTATTTATATATATGTCATTTTACATAAAAAATGGCATACTTTTTAAAATAGTTAAATTAACCTCTTTATTCCTAATCCTTTCATACAATATATATATATTTGTTGTTAAAGATATTCAAAAACTTAATGGTTTTGATAACTATTTTATTATTTTAACTTCTTCATTAATGGCATATATATTAGTAAAAACCGTAAGAAGTTTCACTTCTAATATATATAATTGGATATTCGATAATAACTCAGACATTAAAGAAAGAGATGAACTAATTAAATTTAAACTTTCATTTATTAAAAGTATAATTTTGGGATTCATCACTTTTATCTCTACAATTTTAGCTATTTCACTTACTATAAAACAACTATTTTTTACTTAAAACTTTATTGTATGCCCTTTTTCTGCCCTTTTTAAAATTAAAAATCATAAAAACAACCTCTTAAGCCTATGCCTAAGAGGTTTATTAATTCTATACTATTATTCAACATCAATAATGTCAGTTTCATATTTTTTTAATAAAAATCTATATTTATCGAAATATACGATGCCGAATATCATTGCTGCAATGATGAACATTGTCTTTTTCATCTTTTAACCTCATATTCCTCAAAATATTTTTAATTCTATAATATATTATAGCATTATCAAATTGTATTTTTATAAAATATTTAAGGTTCGAGTTAGTTTTCATTCATATATTTTAGATGAAATGTCCATCTTCAAATATTACACGTTCTTTTTTATTTTGAATAAAGTGATTAAAATTATTATTTTGAAAATCACTTAAAAGAGCTTTAGATGTACTATAATTAAAGATAAAATCCTCGGTCTCAATAAACATTTTTTTAAAAAGCAGTCCGTCTTTTAAAGTGATTTTTTTTATATCATTATAATCGACTTCATCTACTTTAATATATTCAAAAGTGTTAAAATTCACATTTAAAAGAGCCAAGAATTTTTCTCCAAAATAATAAACGTGTAATGGTTGTCTCTTATTTTGCCCAATTAGGAGACGCCCCTTTTCAAATGTTTGTTGTGGAAAATTTAAATCTAAAAACTCTAAAATTTTATCTTCTTTTAATTTAAATTGCATAATTAGTCCTTTCCCTTTTTTACATTCACAAATTAAAAGATAATATAATTTCCAAATATTATATTATCTTTTATGTTCACTTTTAGTGCGAGCTTTTCATATCAATGACCATTCGACCTGTGATTGTTCCCTTTTCCATTTCATCAAAAATATCGTTAATTTCATATAATTGTCTTAATTGGACTTTAGGAATAACTTTATTTTCGGCAGCAAATTGAAATGCTTCTCTTAAATCTTGTCTGGTACCAACTAATGAGCCAACGACTTCAATTCCATCAAGCACTAAACGTGGAATATCTAAATCCATTTTGTCTACTGGAAGTCCTACTGCTACCACACGTGCACCCGCCTTAACAACATCCACTGCTTGATTAAAAGGTGTTTTAGCTACAGCAGTAATCACCGTTGCATCTAATCCTTTATTATTCGTTAGACGATTAACTTCCTCAATAGGATCAACATTAGTTGAATTTATGATTGCATCAGCACCAAGCTCTTTAGCAAAATTTAATTTATCATCATTAATGTCGAATGCAACAACTTTCGCTCCCATTACGTTTTTGGCGTATTGCAATGCTAAATTACCTAATCCTCCCACACCAAATACGCCTAACCATTGTCCTGGTTCGATACCACTCACTTTAACTGCTTTATATGTTGTCACACCTGCACAGGTAATAGATGAAGCAGCCGCTGGATCAAGATTTTCGGGAACTTTAACTGCATAATTCGCATCAACAATAACTTCTTCAGCCATTGCCCCGTCAACAGTATATCCGGCATTGAGAACATCCCTGCATAATGTTTCTCTACCAGTTGTGCAATACTCACAATTACCACATGCTGCATACATCCATGCTATAGAAACACGATCCCCTACCTTTAATGAATCTACGTTATCAGCAACTTTAATGACACGTCCAATTCCTTCATGTCCTAATGTTATACCTGTAACGTCACCGAAATCTGCATTTTTAACATGTAAATCAGTGTGACATACACCACAATATTCAGTCTTTACTAATGCTTCTCCAGGTTTTAATTCTCTTAAACGTTTTTCTTCAATACTTACTTTGTGATCTTTGGTTACTACAGCTGCTTTCATAAAAAGCCCTCCCTAGTATTAAAGTGTAATTCTATTACTTCCACCTTTATTTTACACTCTTTTGAAATCGTTTTCCAAAAGTCCTTTCATTTATACTGAATTTTTTGTAAATTGTATATAGAGCGACATAATATCGTCACTTTTATAGCATATTTTATGCTTTATTCATATATTTTAATTTTTTAACTATATATATCATGTTAGTGAAAAGTCATCGCTCTTAATCACACCTTATAATTCTGGGGATGAAGATGTGTATTTTAAAAATCTTAATCGGAGGGGATGAAAGTGAAGTCGCAAGTTTTATATGGAAAATCTGAAATTGAAATCAATGTGCCTGATGATAGCACAATCATAGAGCCTCAAAACATCAATGCTATTCAAGACTATGAATCAGCAATTAAAAATGTATTAAGAAACCCCACAAATTCTAAATCTTTAAAAGAAATGGTAAACAGTAATGATATTGTTTCTATTGTTATTAGTGATATAACACGTCCAACGCCTAACCATATTCTTGTACCTTTACTAATTGAGGAATTAAATCATGTTCCTCGTGAGAATTTCGTAATTATTAATGGTACAGGGACTCATCGAGATCAAACGCGAGATGAATTGATTCAAATGTTAGGTGAAGATATTGTAAATTCAGTAAAAATCGTTCACAATCATTGCTCAGAAAAAGAAAGTCTAGCTAAAGTGGGACACAGTCAATATGGATGTGATGTATATTTAAACAAAGCATATGTAGAATCCGATTTTAAAATTGTAACAGGTTTTATTGAACCACACTTTTTCGCCGGATTTTCAGGTGGACCTAAAGGGATAATGCCTGGAATTGCAGGTTTAGAAACAATTCAAACTTTTCATAATGCAAAGATGATTGGCGATTCGAGATCAACGTGGGGAAATTTAGAAGACAATCCAGTTCAAGATATGGCACGGGAAGTTAACCGTATGTGTAAACCTGACTTTTTACTTAACGTTGCATTGAATAAAAGTAAAGAAATTACTGCAGCATTTGCTGGTGAAATCTTTGATACACACAAAGAAGGATGCGCATATGTAAAAGAACATGCAATGTTTAAATGTGATCAACACTTTGATATTGTTATCGCATCAAATTCTGGCTATCCTTTAGATCAAAATTTATATCAAACAGTAAAAGGGATGAGTGCAGCGAGTAAAATTGTAAAAAAAGACGGTCATATTATTATGGTATCTGAATGTGCAGATGGCTTTCCTGATCATGGTAAATTTGCCGAAATTTTCAAAATGGCAGACACACCTCAAGGTATTTTAGAACTTATTCACGATCCAAACTTTAAGGAAGTTGACCAATGGCAAGTACAAAAACAAGCAAGTATTCAAACTTTTGCCAATGTGCATGTTTATTCAGAACTTACTGACCAACAACTTAAAGACTCGATGTTAATCCCAACCTCTAACATTGAACATACAATACAAGAATTAGAACATCGATATGGTCGTAAATTAACCATTGGTGTTATGCCACAAGGTCCTTTAACGATACCGTACGTAGAAGACAAAGAATAATAAATGGAGGATGGAAACTATGACTGAATTAAATACTAAAGAAATGAAATTAGACGCATTATTGAAAGACATGCAGAGTGTAGTCATTGCCTTCTCAGGTGGAGTAGATAGTAGCTTGTTACTGAAAAAAGCGATTGATGTTTTAGGTGTTAACTATGTTAAACCTGTTGTAGTAAAATCAGAATTATTTAGAAATGAAGAGTTTGAACTAGCGCTTAAACTTGGACAAAGTCTAGGTGTTGAAGTATTAGAAACTGAAATGTCTGAACTTCAAGATGCGAATATCGTTAAAAACACGCCCGAAAGTTGGTACTATAGCAAGCGCTTGATGTATAGTCAACTTGAGAATATTAAGAATAAACTAGGATTTAATTATGTGCTAGATGGCATGATTATGGATGACTTAGATGATTTTCGTCCCGGATTAAAAGCAAGAGACGACTTTGGTGTGCGTAGCGTTTTACAAGAAGCAAAACTATATAAATCTGAAGTTAGAGAATTAAGTCATCAACATGACTTGCCTGTATGGAATAAACCAGCCTTATGTAGTCTAGCATCAAGAATACCTTATGGTGAGGAATTAAGTTTCACAAAAGTTAACAAGGTCAACGAAGCAGAAAAATTCATTTTAAGCCTAGGTATCAACCACGTACGAGTACGCTATCATCACAACATAGCACGCATTGAAGTAACAGAAGATCAATTAACTAATCTTCTTAAATTGAAAGACAGTATCATATTACATTTGAAAGAATTAGGATTTGACTATGTAACAATGGATTTAGAAGGCTATCGTACAGGTAGTATGAATGAAATCATTGATACCAAATCTACAAGTTTTAAATAAGGATGTGAGTACCTATGAGCCATAGTTATAATTCTATAGAAGAGGTGCTCAAAGCTGTAAAATCAAATCAACTATCTATTAATGATGCTAAAGCCCAACTCAGTCATTATGACGAATTGGGCTTTGCTAAAATTGACTTACATAGAGCACAGCGTCAAGGGTTTCCCGAAGTTATCTTTGGGCAAGGAAAAACAAAAGAACAAATCACTAAAATCATCTCTAGTTTGATATTTCATAATGAAGTTATTCTAGTGACACGTGTTGATGAAATGAAAGCAAAATATATTTTACAACATTATCCAAAGTTGGAATATCATCAAACTGCACAGTTAATTAGCACGCCACTGAATGATATACCACAATCTAAATATTATGTTTCTGTACTTTGTGCTGGAACTTCTGATTTACCTATTGCAGAAGAAGCTGCGTTAACCGCTGAAATCATGGGAGTAAGTGTAAAACGATTTTATGATGTCGGGGTTTCAGGAATTCATCGCTTATTATCCAACATTCATGATATACGCAAAGGTAAAGTTTCAATCGTTATAGCTGGAATGGAAGGCGCTTTAGCAAGTGTTGTTGGAGGATTAGTCAACCACCCTATATATGCAGTACCAACGAGTATAGGTTATGGAGCAAACTTGAATGGGGTTACCACCCTATTATCAATGATAAATAGTTGTGCACCCGGAACCAGCGTATTAAATATCAATAATGGATTTGGTGGCGGTTACAACGCTGCACAGATTATCCATATGCTAGAAAATAAAGAGAGTGAGGTATCTTTATGACAAAAGCATTGTATTTAGATTGCCACGCAGGTATTGCCGGAGATATGCTACTTTCTGCTTTAGTTGATTTAGGCGCACACCCTGAAGACATTGAATCAGAACTAAAAAAGTTACCTTTAGATCAATTTAAGCTACATTTTCAAAAAAGAGTAAAACAAGGTATTCATGCAATGACATTAAACATTGATGTTAAAGAATCAAATCATCATCGTCACGTTAATGATATATTTAAAATGATAGATGACAGTACTCTTCCGGAAAGAGTTAAATATCGCAGTAAGAAAATTTTTGAAATTATTGGCCAAGCAGAAGCTAAAATTCATGGCATGTCGTTTGAAGAAGTTCACTTTCATGAAGTAGGGGCAATGGACTCTATTATCGATATTATTGGTGGGTGTATTGCTCTAGAACAACTAGGGATTAACACATTATACTGTTCAGCTATTCCAACAGGTCATGGTAAAATCCATATTGCTCATGGCATTTATCCAATCCCTGCACCTGCTACTGCTGAAATTCTTAAAGGTATCCCAATCGCACATTTTGATGTTCAAAGTGAACTCACAACCCCTACTGGTGCTGCATTTGCTAAGGGACTCGTTTCATCGTTTGGGCCATTTCCTTCAGCAACAATACAACATATAGGCTATGGTGCTGGCAGTAAGGATTTTAATTTCCCTAATATATTAAGGGTTATTCAATTTGACTCTGAATGCGAGCAACAAGATAGCGTTCAAGTAATAGAGTGTCAAATAGATGATATGACACCTGAAGCATTAGGTGATTTTATGAATAATGCGTTAGAACAAGGTGCTTTAGATGCTTACTATACGCCTATATTTATGAAAAAAAGTCGCCCAAGCACGCAGTTAACGTTAATATGTAGATTACATGATAAGATATATTTCGAACAACTTATCTTACAAGAAACAAGTTCTTTAGGCGTCAGAAGTACTTCTGTTAATAGAAAGATCTTGAATCGCGCGTTTAAAATTCTTTCTACACAACACGGCACTGTTTCCATTAAATTTGGTCTACAAAATGGAAAAATTATGAAAATGAAACCCGAGTATGAAGATTTGAAGAAGATGGCTAAAACTACAAACCAACCGTTTCAAGTAATTCATAACGAGGTATTACAACAACTCTATCAAACATATCGTATAGGAGATATACTTCAATAAATTAAGTCTTATTCATTTAAATTTTGCACATCAAAAAAAGGATAGGGACAGTCATTCTACATAAAACTGTCATCTATCCTTTTATTCTATTCAAATGCTCGATATAGTTCTTCACTAGAATTATTCCACATTTCAACGTTATGATTCTGTAGAAATTCTTTTAAAATTTGTTTGTTATCATCACCGATTTGGTCGATGATAAATTGATGTTTCATGGACTTATCCATCATATTAACATGTTCTGGCATGCTCTTATAACCACGTCTAATACTTTTGTTAACTAATAAATAGCATGCAGTCACACCCGCATAATATGGTCCTTGTTCACTACGTTCGGTCGTCACCCAACATAGCCAATATGCTTTAGCCTCCTCACCTTCAACTTGCGATTTGTCAGTAATCCACTTGACACCCTTTTCAACTTCAGCACGTGCATGCATACCACCAATATCAACAAATGCCTTCTGATTTTCAACATCTATAAAAACCGGGGCAATATTATCTAAACTAATTGAACCAATATTAGTTCCTTTATGACCATCTAGTGGATCATTTTTTATAATATTGAAATTGAAACCTTTTTTCTCAGACAAACGAGACACCTCCTAATAAGTCATTAAATAAAAACGATATATCTTATTCTTAACAGTTAGTTTAATTCATTAAGCAAGTTAATAATAGAACCTTTAATTTGATAATCTTTAATCTTTAAAATCATTTCTTTAGGATAATATAATTTATGGTCTTCTCTATTAATCCCTGTAATACTATTGATTACCAATGATTGATTACTTATTTCTGTAATTCCACCATTACTTTTTAATAAATGAATCGGTTTACGATTTGATCCCGGGCGATCATAATCATAAGGTAAATCTGAAAATGCTTCACTTACAAAGTAATAATCAGGATTAATACCACCCGCTTCAAATAATTCTTGCAATTCAGAAATGGTAATAATTGAACCGTCGAAAGGAATATATTTAAATAAATCTCTATTGATAAACCGTCTTGATAAATCACTTAATATTGGATCATTTTCATGAATCCATTTCTTCAAGTAATACAATACAACTGCTTCATCAAGTTCCACATATTGTTCAATCGTCATTGTTCCTTCAAAGAATGGTATGAAGTCTTTTGGATACATTTTAAATTCATATCCTTCATTATAAAGCTGCTTAGCTCGTTTTAAACAATTGTTTAATAAAACTTCCCCACCACGGCTTACTGGATGAAAATATATTTGCCAATACATTTGATAACGACTCATAATGAAATTTTCGACAGCATGCATACCACTATCTTTAATTAACACTTCGTCTTTAGATGGTCTCATCAACCTTAAAATACGCTCCATATCAAATGAGCCATACGTTACGCCTGTAAAATATGCATCTCTTTGTAAATAGTCCATTCGATCAGCATCAATTTGTGAGGAAATCATAGAAATAACAAGCTTATTATCGTGCGTTTTATTAATTACATCAGCTACTTGTTTAGGAAAGTTATCAGAGACTCGACTTAGTACACTATTAACCTCAGTATTTCCTGTAATAATAGCTTGTGTAAATGCTTCATGGTCTGTATTAAATATTTTTTCAAAACTATGAGAGAAAGGACCATGACCTAAATCATGTAACAACGCAGCACACAACGCGAGTGGCCGATCTGTATTATCCCACGCGTCTTGTCCTATAAATGTCTCATCAATCATTCGACGCACAATTTCATAAACACCTAAAGAGTGCCCAAAACGACTATGTTCGGCTGTATGAAAAGATAAATACAAAGTACCTAGTTGTTTAATACGTCTCAAGCGTTGGAATTCTTTTGTTTTAATTAAATCCCAAATCAATTGATCCTGTACGTGGATAAATCGATGAATTGGATCTTTAAATACCTTTTCTTCTGTTAATTTACTCGTTGCATATGATGATAGCGTCATACTTTCCCTCCTATCCTATATATTCCAAAAAATATTTATTTTTTATTTCTCATATCTCTAGACGAAACAATCTTAATTATTTATGTGATTGTTAAAATGATTTCTTCATTAAAGCTAAATCCATGATTTCACCATACATTTCAGGTTGATATGAGCGAATAATCTCGAATCCATGATTCTGATAATATTCGATGCCATTGCTATTATTGTTATCAACTTCTAGATAAACTGTTTCATACTGGTCTTTAAACCTTTTTAACCCCGCTTCTAGCAAACGAGTTCCATAACCTTTATGCTGAGATTCAGGTCTAACATAGTGTGCAGATAAATAAAGCTCTTCACCATAAATGAAATTTGCAAAACCAACAATCTCACTATCTTCTTCTGCCACTAAAAATAATTGCTCATTTAATCTCTTTTTTAAATGCGTTTCATTATATGAAGCGGCCAACAGTTCATTAACTGTTGAAGCAGCATAAATATTTAAATATGTGTTATACCAAGCTTTTGTCGCAACATCTCTTATCGCTACAGCATCTTGTTCAGTTGCTTGTCTGACACTATACATGTGATTTCTCCCCTAACTATTTACTTGACTATTAATATAGGCATTATACCACATGTATGATACCTTAATTCAATCTAGACATTCAAAAAGCTTCACAAAATTTATTTTAGAACTATTAATAACTACAACTTTTTAAATATGATTATTTGACACAATATATTTTATACATTTATTTCTAAATATTTAAAATTTAAAAGTAATCATTAAATAATCACTCAATACTATAATTTCATACTAACCTTCTTAAAATCATGATTTGGTTATTTCCACATTCCATTTTTTACATGATTAAATGCTTATTTTATGAGTTGCACTACGTTAGCTTTTGGACGATTTCTACCCAAAATAATGTTATCAATGTCGTCTATCTTCCTACTTATAAATAATTTCATTAATATTAAAAAGTTAATCTTAGAATTCTAATCTAAATGAGTTCAAATTCAAGACATAAAAATAAGTTAACATTCATACTCAATGGTTTGTTCCATTGCGATAACATGTATGAACAGTTGTTACAAATATTTTTCAATCCAGTACTATTTTTTATTGCGTAAAAAATACCTGAGACAACAAATGATGTCTCAGGTTCTTAATCTATCTCTTAAGTTATTTTTTAATTGGGAATAAACTATCAATTTTGTCTATTTCACCTTGCGATAATTCAATATTTGCAGCATCAATATTTTCAACAACTTGCTCTGCACGTTTTGCACCAGGGATGACAACATCTAGTGATGGACGTGTAAGATAAAATGCTAATACGACATTGGCAATCGTTGTATCATGTGCCTCTGCAATATCAGTTAATGCTTTTACACGACGCACATTATCTTTGAATACGTCTGGTTGAAAATCAGGACGTTCTGCACGATGATCCTCAAATGTTTGATTTTCATCGTACTTGCCAGCTAGTATACCTGAAGCAAGTGGGAAGTAAGGAATAAATGTAATATTATTTTCTGCAGCATATGCCATTACTTCTTCATTTTCACGATGTAATAAATTGTATTCTAATTGAACAACATCAACATATCCATCTTTATTCGCTTCTTTTAATTGTTCTAAAGAGAAATTAGATACACCTATTGCTTTAATTTTACCTTCATCTTTAAGCTCTTTGAGAGCCGCCACCGCTTTATCTTTTGGTGTATCGTCATCAGGAAAATGAATATAATACAAATCAATATAATCCACTTTAAGACGTTCCAAACTATTTTCAACTTGCTGTTTTAAATATTCTGGATCGTTATTTTGAACAACTTCTCCATTTTCTTTAATAACATGCGAACCTTTTGTTGCAATTTGCACTTTCTCGCGTGGATATTCTTTTACAACTTGTCCAACTAATTCTTCAGAACGTTCTGGCCCATAGATATATGCTGTATCTAATAATGTTATACCATTATCAATAGCTTGACGTACAACTTCTTTACCTTGCTCTTCATCCAAATTAGGATATAAATTATGACCACCTACTGCATTTGTGCCTAATGCGATAGGAAAAACATTGACATCAGATTTACCTAATCGTACTTGTTTTACCATTTAAAGTCATCTCCTTTATTTAAAATACTCAAATATATTATACCCAAATCATAACTTATTCATTCGTGTTAATTATCTATTAGGAGCAATTATCTTGACCATAAAATCATTATACGCTTTAATGTAACTAATGAAGTTACATTAAGGTGGGTAAAAATGAATTTAGAATTCAATATTGCAGTACATGTACTATGTTTTCTTGTTCAACATGATCAAGAACAATTTAATAGTAAAGAATTAGCTAAATTAACATGTCTGAACCCTGTACAACTTAGACGCGTTCTAGCATATTTAACTGAACACAACTATATCAAAGTTCAGCGTGGTAAAGCAGGAGGCTATCAAGCCAATCAACATACTGCTCAAGTAGATTTAGCCAAGTTATATCAACACTTTGTTTTAGATAAAAATAATAGCCAAAGACGATTTACTGGCGATTCTGACAGTCATTGTCAAATTTCTAAGAAAATTGCTCATACAATGTCACATTATTATTCTCAAGAACATCAAATAATATTAAATTTTTACAAAAATAAAAATATTACAGATGTTTTGGCAGATATTTTACAGGAGGGGTAAAACCATGAAAAATTATGATTTGATTATTATTGGTTTTGGAAAAGCAGGTAAAACATTAGCAGCACATGCTGCTGGTCACGGACAAAAGGTTGCAGTGGTAGAACAATCAACAAAGATGTATGGCGGTACATGCATTAATATCGGATGTATACCAACTAAAACATTAATTCATGATGGTATTGAAGGTAGTTCATTCAAAGAGGCTATTACTAGAAAAAAAGAAGTCGTACAGGCATTGAATAATAAGAACTATCAAGGCTTAAATTCAAAGGACAATATAGATGTTCTAAATTATAAAGCTAATTTTATTTCTAACGAGGTAATAGAACTACAGGATAATAATGGAACAATTCAAGAAACAATTACAGCAGATAAGATAGTCATCAACACTGGCTCACGTGCGAATATCCCAGATATCAAAGGGATAGATACAGCTCAAAATATTTATGATTCTACTGGATTACTAAATATTGACTATCAACCTCAAGAACTTGTTATTATTGGTGGCGGTTATATCGCTCTCGAATTCGCTTCAATGTTTGCAAATTTTGGAACACATGTAACAATTCTTGAGCGTGGTGATGCTATCATGACAAATGAAGATCAAGACATTGCAAATCTTATTGTCAAAGATTTACAAGATAAAGGTGTGACTATAAACACTAATACTAGTACTATTGCATTTTCAAACAATAAAGATCAAACTATCATACACACAAATCATGGAGAAATATCAGCTGATACTGTGCTCTTAGCCACAGGTCGTAAGCCAAATACAAATCACTTAGGTCTTGAAAATACAGATGTAAAAATTGGAAAACAAGGTGAAGTAATTGTAAATAAACATTTGCAAAGTACAGTGAAACACATATACGCTGCAGGTGATGTTAAAGGTGGATTGCAATTTACGTATATTTCACTCGATGATTATAGAATCATTAAATCACATCTATTTGGTGATGGTTCTAGAACAACTGAAAATCGTGGTGCAATACCTTATACGGTCTTTATTGATCCTCCTCTATCTAGAGTAGGACTAATTGCAAGTGAGGCGAAATTACAAGGATACGATATTCTAGAAAATAAAGTCTTTGTCAGTAACATACCCCGTCACAAAATCAATAATGATTCCAGAGGTTTATTTAAAGCAGTGATTAATAAAGATACAAAAGAAATTTTAGGAGCGTCATTATATGGCAAAGAATCAGAAGAACTGATTAACTTAATCAAACTTGCTATAGATCAACATATTCCTTACACAGTATTAAGAGATAATATATACACACATCCGACAATGACCGAATCCTTTAATGACTTGTTTTTAGAACCACTTTGATCTCTGATCATTAGTGGTTCTTATGCAGGAGAATCCTTCTCCTGCGTTCCACTCTATACTTTGATCTCTGATCATTAGTGGTTCTTATGCAGGAGAATCCTTCTCCTGCGTTCCACTCTATACTTTGATCTCTGATCATTAGTGGTTCTTATGCAGGTGAATCCTT
>ERZ1023217.135-NODE-135-length-18830-cov-12.679680_pt1 | contig 18830 bp, 25 predicted proteins | sample MGYA00380448_ERZ1023217 | MGnify/ENA primary metagenome ERZ1023217 (study PRJEB33173, sample SAMEA4830360) | metagenome | study: EMG produced TPA metagenomics assembly of the PRJEB25223 data set...
AATTTATAAAAAACTCATTTACTGGCTATTTTGCTAGGAATTATGTCCCAGCCTCGATAATAAGGTAGTTGAAGTTTTGATTACTTTAAATTGATTATTTTAAGCCTACAAATTCTTCTAATGTTTCACCAGATTTGTACACTTTTGTTGCTTTCTTTTTTCCTAAATAACGTAAATGCCAAGGTTCATATTGATATCCTGTGATGCTTTCTTTGTTTTTAGGATATCTTATAATAAATCCATAATTATGGGCATTCTTAGCTATCCAGCGTCCTTCCTCAGTTTTACCAAAACTATCATATAGATTTTTATTTGAATCGACGCCACCAACATCAAATGTAAGACCTGTTTGGTGTTCAGAATAGCCTGGACGTGCACTGTATTTATCTGCTGCTTTTTTACCATCACGCTTAGCATAATTATTATATAACTTAACTTGTGTAGGATAGCTTCTATATCCACTTATTTTATATAAGTGAATATCATCTTTTTGTGCACCATCAAATAATTGCTTTAAGGCTTTTTGTGCTTTTGGATTTTCACCCGGATTATAAGAGGAAGGTAAATCAATATTTTTGTTTACAATTAAAATTCCATCTGCATACGTCCGACCATCTTTAACAACTTTTCGATGTTTCTTTTGGTTGTTATCGTTATTTTGGGCTTGATTTGTATGTGCAGTTTTACTTTCATCTTTGTCATTGTGGCTTTCAGATTGATGTGAACAAGCTGAAAGTAATAAAGCGCTAGTCATCAATATTACAGATATTTTTTTCATATTAATACTCCTTTTTGCTAATAAGAAAATATGAAATGATAAATATAGGATAACATATGGTTTGAGCTCTATATATAATATTTAATATTTTATAATGATTCAATTAATGCGTATATAATTTGTATTATGTTACCATTAAATGCGCGTGATTCGAGTTGATTTAAAGCAAGTCGTTCAATTTTAATATCAAAGTCACAAAAATAAAATAGAAATTGAGGAATATGAATTGAAAAAAATATTTTTGATTATGTTGATATCTTTAGTTTATTGTAGTTTTTTCACAAATAATATATATGCAATGACTCCTGTTGAAATTACTAATAATTCAAAAGAACAACTTGATGAAGGATTGAATCCTAGAGGAGCAGTCGTGACAACAACGAATGGACAAATATTATATAAGTATCATAAAGATAAGAAAGTTGATCCTGCATCAACAACAAAATTGATGACTATGCTAGTGATATATGAAGACATTAATCATAGTAAAATGAGCTTAAAAGATAAAGTTAAAATATCTGAAAGATATGAAAAAATGTCACAATTACCTAACTTAACTACCTTTCCTTTAAAAAAAGGACAAACATATACGATTGAACAGTTACTAAAACAAGCTGCTTTAAATTCTAGTAATGCAGCAACACTAGTATTAGCAGAACATATAGATGGAGATATCTCAAAATTCACTGATAGAATGAACCGTGAAGCGCATTTATTAGGTATGAATCAAACGCACTTTACTAATCCCAGTGGTGCCGACAATAAAATTATAAAACCCTATGAACCTAAAAAATATAAGGATGAAACTAGATCATATACAACAGCAAATGATATGGCTATTTTAACAAATCACTTATTACGCAAGTATCCTAATATTTTAAAAATGACTCAATTAGAAACAGATACTCAATACCATCAACAATTACATAACACAAATTTATCACTGCCTCATCAATCACTCGGCATGAAAAATGTCGATGGATTGAAAACGGGGACAAGCAAGGAAGGATATAATTTAGCATTAACTGCTAAAAAAGATCAATTAAGAGTGAATACAAATTTATTTAATATCCAGCCATATCCTAGTGAAAAGGCTAAATTTGCACGCCATAAGGTTGCTAATGCACTCACCCAAAACGTATTTAAAAATTATACGTATCGTAAAGTGATATCGAAAGGTGTACATCAAATTGATGGTAAAACTTATAACGTGAAAGAAGACTTATATGATGTAGTACCTAAGGATAAAAGTAAATATGAATTAAAAATATCGGGGAAAAACTATCTATCAGTTAAATACAATCGACAATTTACTAAAGGGGAGCATATTCCTAGCGTTAAAGTAGAACCAAAGTTTAACTTCTTGTCTGTATCATTTCAAATCATTTTAGCGATTGCTGGTATAATATTGGTTTCTGTCATTGTTATTATAGCGGTCAAATTGTACATAAAAAATTATAATAAAAATTAAAGTAATTTCTTTTTAAGAAATAGAAAATGTGTAACAAACGTATAAATTAAAGTAGATGCAACTTTTTGTGTTAATATTCTCTACTTTTATATAATTTGTATATTTAAATATAATTATATTATTCATATAGTGCTAAAGATTAAAGTATTATATTTTGAATAAAGGCGAAGTGTTACAAAGCACTTCGCCATAATATCCAGCATTTTTATTAATTAATACTTGTGTATAACTTCACCACTTTCATTCGTTCTTATGTCATTTGTTGTTACGTTATTATTTGTATTAGGTTGAGCAATTGTATTATTTTTTGAATTTAGATTATCACCGTTGTCATTTCATTCAAAAGGCTTTTCTTTTGATAGTTTTGTTTAGATTGTTCTTTAATGTATTGATGTTCTTCACAATAAGTTTCATTGAAAGGAATTAACTTCATACAATTAATCTTGTTACATATCTTTTGTACTATTGTAATCATCTTCCCTTCTCTTATTGTTCTATCTACTTGATACTATATTACTTACTTGTATTAATAGTAATTACTTCTTTATATAACTAAGTATTACTACTAGATAAGTGTTGTTATTATTTTTATGTGTTATCTAGTATTACTTATGTGTAATGCTAACTATAATTACTATACTTATAGTCTTAACCAAAGTTCATATTATATAATAGACTATCTCTTTATTCTTCCTGCATAGTCTTAAGCAATAGTGTTACAACGGTAGCATATGCTTGTAGCTCATCAATACCTGTATCTATCATCGTATTGTATAAGCCTAATAGGTCTTCATTATTCTCTACCACATATCTAACTATAGCCTTGCTATTATCTTCTACCTGTCTATTTAATTCCTCGTATTCTTGAAAGCTCATATACGGTTACTCCTAACATTATCTATTCTTATCTTCTTTAGTATACGTCTGATTGTCTTAATACTCATATATGCTATTAGTCCTAAAAATAAGAAAGGGAATAAACCTACAAGTAAAACATTTATTGTTATAGCTATCATTATTTAATTCCTTTCTGAATATGGTACTAATTCTATAAACAATCCATATATCTCATCATTTACTATTCTGCATTCAGTATTACTATTAGGGTTGTATTTCTTATTATCTTCTTTAATTTCTTCTATACGCTTTTCTAAATATTCCTTTGTATCATTCATTGCTATCACTCTACTTAGTTAGTATTATTTCTTTGTGTTATCTATTATTAATTATGTTTATTACTTGGTATTACTTATGTATACTATAAAGACGATTGCCTTCATAGTTAGGGTTTATATGTTACTGATAAATAAAGTATCATCTAACTTGTGAATATAAATATCTGCTAATTGGTTAAACAGTTCAGCATATTCTCTAGCTGTTAAATATTCTTCTTGGTACATGTCTGATATTCTTTGCTGTATTTCATATACTTCATCAGTAGTTAAATACTCATGCTGATTCATTTAATTGTTTGCCTCTTTTCTATATTAGTTGAGACAGATTAGAATTATGTATAAGAGTAAGAGAGGTCTCTTCTTTAAGTTCTCTTACTCAATAAATAATAGGTTGAAAGGATATAAATATGAAACATTGAAAACAAAAGGACATGTTAATTTGGTAACTCACCATATCAACTAATTGGAACTAATGGAACAATACGCAGTTTTTACTTACATTTTATAAGCCCAGTAATTTAAAGAAAAATATCCTATTACAAAAACAATAACAGCTACAGCAATAAAAATATTGAAACTAAATAAAAGTAATACACACATCATTAGAACCATTGAAACTAAGTCTATAAAGTATTTCATTGTTCTTTTTAAACGTTTAAAATCTTTAGGAATATCTTCCTCAAAATTAACAAAGTTATTAAATAGTAAATCATACATAGATTTCATAGGTTGCCCAAAGAATAAAGTTAATACAATTCCAATATACAAAGAAGGTCTATGTGTATCTTGACTGTATAAGTAAAACAATACTAATATGTATACGATTAACATCAATAAGATAAACCCCGAAGATACTCTTACTAGTTTTTGATAGTCATACATATAATTTTCCTCCTGATAGTTTTTTAATAACTATTACTAATATATATTAATAGATACTGAAACCTTGATACAATAAACTTAAATAACTTTTAAAGTACTGATATGACAATGTTTATAAGTAATAAAATTATAAAATTATAGTATTATGAATAGTTTTTAGAAATTCTACTGATACATAATGTATACTATATCTAAAACTATAAGGGGATTTAATTATGGATATAAAAGAATGGTTAGTTATAGCAACAAATGCTGATAATACATTACATGATGTTAGTAAATTTGAATTATCCCAGTTATACAAATTAGAATATGAAAAATATATAAAGATAACTAAAGTAAAGAAACAAGGCTTTAATAAACGATTAGTACAATTTGAACAAGGTGAATATTTTAAATACATAATAGAAGGTAAACCATCAAAAGAGTTTACTGAAGAAGAACTAGAAGAATTAGAAGATTTAAGAAACTCCTATGATTTAGAATTTCATGATGAATTACATTATTTAATAAAGAAATATCCTAATGCTGATATCAAAGCTAATTATCCAGTGTTTGACTATAGAGAGAATGTATTTAGTGGATTATCTACTATTCAAGATACTAATTTATTGATTACACCAGCAGGCACTATTACAACTAGAGGCAATTAGTAAGGGAGATTTCCCTTTACTAATTGTACAGTAAGTTGTACAATTGAATTAAACATAAAGGAGGGCTTAGTTATGACAGTGGTTTCTTATTCAAATGCTAGAAGAGATTTTAGAAGCCTAATAGATAAAGTAAACGATGATTCAGATTCTGTAACTATTACTACTAATAATCATAATGCTGTATTGCTTTCTGAAGATGATTATAATTCAATTATGGAAACATTATACTTGCAACAGTCACCAGCCAATGCTAAACATTTAGCACAATCAATTGAAGATATAGAACGTGGAAATACAGTAGAAGTAGATATAGATTTATATGAGTAAAAGACTAAATATATTATTCTCACCTGTTGCATTTGAGGATTACAAACATTGGCAAACACAAGATAAGAAACTATTAAAGAAGATTAATAGTTTAATTAAAAGTATTGAAAGAGATGGATTACTTGAAGGTGAAGGAAAGCCTGAGGCTTTAAGGGGCAATTTAAAAGGTTTCTTTAGTAGAAGAATAAACCATGAACATAGATTAGTTTATAAAGTTACTGATTCATCAATACAGATTGTTTCTTGTAGGTACCATTATTATGATTAAATAAAAAGCTAGGGGAAATTAATCCTCTAGCTTTTTATTTATCTTGTTGATTTTGTTCTAGTTCTTCTTTTTCATTAAACAATTCATTAATTTCACTTTCACTAAACCCTTTGCCAGTAGATAAGAATTTCACTTCATTACCTCTATTGTCTTGCTCTAAGTAATAAAGGTCTCCATTTTCTTCAAATCTAAACGCTCTATTATATTTTCCTTCAGGTGTTTTATATCTAACTTTATCAACCTTAGGTATTAATCCTTCATCAGATTCCCATTGTTCCATAATAGTATCTAATGCATAGTTAACAACTTTCGATTTAAATCCTTTACTAAGTAATCTATTATCTCGTATTTGTTTAACAGTTAAGTTATCATGATACTTACTATCTAATCCATTACTAGCTTCCATATAATCCACTAAGTTTTGCAATTTCTCTAAAGTATCATCATCGACTAGGAATGTACTTCTTTTATGAGTTTCATTGATACGTCCTGAAGTCATACGTGTATCTGAATATTCTTCTATTTTATCTTTAACACTAATTTTATCTGAATTAGTAACTACTTCTTTTTTAGGTTGTTCCTCTTTAGTTTCAGTTGTTTTTTTCTTAACATTGTTTGGGTCTAAATTTAAAGCCATATTAATCTATCTCCTTTGCTAACTTCTCTAGTGATTTCTTCAATCGTCTATGAGCTTTTGATATAGCTTTATGTTGTACTAGTATCTCTCCATCATATATACGATTAGTCATTTCTATTGAGAAAGGTATAGAATCAGCTAAATGTAAGTAATCTACTTGGCTTGTGAAGTTTTCTATTTCACGTCTAACTTCTCTATGAACTCTACTATTAGTAACAGCTTTAACTGGTACTATGTATATCTCGGCTTTATCATTAGTTTCAACTATTTCATTAATCATATCTGTAATATTTTCTAGGGAGAAACGTTCTAATTCTGTAGTAATTATGACGTTATCACTAGCTACAAAGGAACTGATAACACCACTAGTTAATACTGGTGCATTATCAATTAATACATAATCATAATCTTTATAGACTGATTGTAGAGCTTCTTTAATAGATAACTTATCAATAGTTACATTACGTTCACCCATACGCTTAGAATCAGCTACATAGTCTATATTTTCAAATCTACTAGGATAAATAGCTTCTTTAATATCTACTCTATCTACTAGTACATCATATATAGTTTTACTATGTTCAGCGTCTTCTTTTTGTAAGAAGTTACTTAAGTTTTTTTGTGAATCTAGTCCCATTGTTAATACCTTATTTTTCTTTTTAGCATGATATCCAGCTAGATTTAAAATAGTACTAGTCTTGGCTGTTCCACCTTTCAGGGGAGACATAGTAGTTACTTTCATAGGATAAACCTCCTCAATATTACTTGTAGTATTTGTATTGATTTTATCAATTCGTTATAAGTATTTCAACTAATACATACTTAGTGTTATTTTATTTTAACATTAAGTGTTACTTATGTATTATGGAAAGACTACTTTTTATAATTAGTCTTTAGAAGGGGCAACATCTATATCATTTTTTGAATCTAATTTACACTGGTTTTTATGCTTGTCACAAGTAATATTAACTTTTGAATCTTTTATAATAATATCTTTTTTTTGGTTTTGCTCATTGCTGGTAGTTATTAATAAGAAAAGTAAAAATATATTACATATAATTATAAAGGTAGTTGAGTTGGTTCGTACATAAGATAAATCTTGACTATAATTCATATCAAATTGTTTGACGAATAATGCTTTTTCATTATAGAAGTCTGCTTTTCTTTTTTTATATACAAAATCTCTAAAAAGAGGAGAGATATAATTAACAAATAATAGGGAGATAATTGATGAAACAATAGAAAATGCAAAACTTACATTATTGGAGTTGATAGTAACTAAAAAATATATAAGTACGTATACTATTACGATAAAAATAGAAACTTTTATATTAAATTTAGCTGTTATTTTTGGGTCAAATAATTCCTCATGAACTATAAACTTAGTAAAACATGTATCTCTTTCACTTCTTTTATTTTCGTTTGAATTTGTATCAATATAAGTATTTATTATCTTTCTTTGTGTTTCATTTTCTTTCTTTAATATTTCATTTTCTCTTTTTAATTTAAAAAATTTTAATATATATATAAGCACAATAACACCTCTACTTTTTGTTTTTAACTTAATAACATATAAGAGCAAAACCCTATGAATTATCTAGGGTTTTGATATATTGAATGAAAATAATTTTATTCTTTCTCTTTTATAGTTACTTTATAATATTTGTCATCTAAAAATTTATTTAAATTTTCTTCTTTTTTACCATTTTTAGATTTAACTTTTATCTCTTTATCGTGTAATCCTTTGTATTTTAAAATATAATCGTCAGATGTAATAGTTGTAGGTCTCTCTTTGTCCAAATTATTATTCATAATAATAAACCCTAAAAATATCATATTAATGACTACAATTGAAACAACTGAAACAATCTTAACAGATACTAAATCTTCACTATAGTAATTGTTTAACATTTCAGAAGTTAATTCTTTTTCAGGGTGATGTTTTTTCCAATTTTGTTTAAGAAATGATTTGAAAATAGTTTCTAATAAAGTTACAAATAGTAGAATCATTAAAGATGAAACAATTGCATAAATGAAACTAGCATACTTAGATTCCGAAGTTATGTAATAACCAGTAAATAAATAAATAATTAACATTATGATTATTATTATAATGTTAAACCGAGTAGTCAATTTTGGATGAAATGAATTTTCACTTATTAAAAATTTAAAAAATTTTGGTTGTTTACTTAATTTTTTAGGTTTACTTTCTAAAGCAGTTTGAGAATTTAAAGTACTACAAATTTTATCAAGAGTATTTTTTAAATCACCTTTTTCTTTTTTTAAACCATTATTCTTTTCAAGTAAATTTCCTTTTTCATTTTTCAATTTTTCATAATCTTTTTTTAATTGCTTATATTTTTTATTACAAAACATACATATACCTCATTTTATATTTATTTAAATATTATATTTTAAATTATTAATATTTATAAAATGAATATAATTGATTTATATTGTGAAGTATATAGAATTTCAGAAATTAATTAAAAACTTTTTCTTCATACATAAAATATACATTTTAGGTTAAGTTCTTATTAACTAAAATCCCGTCAAATCAACGATGTATATTTTTTGTATATCACTGTCACAATATTAATGTCTCTATAAATACTGATGTAAAGGTTTTTAATTTTTAATTAGTTTACATAATTACTGATTATGGGTAGTAATTTTGTATAGGTTATTCATTTACTACAACTTTTATAGATCCTTATATATAATTCTTATAACATTGAGAGAGATACTGTTGAATGATAATATGAAGTTTAAAATTAAATGAATTTAAATATGGGAAGGATTATTATGAATAGTTATCAAGTATACATATGTCTTGTATTAGGAATAGTTCTATTAACTATAGTTACAAGTATGATATCTTCTTTTTTAAACAAAAAACATTTGATTTCTAAAATAGATAATTTATGGAAAGAAAAGAAAGTATTAGAAGAATTTATACGTCCTAATTCGCGATTTGATTATGAATTTAAACTTCGACGAAATAACAATTTTAAATTTATAGTAGATGATAAAACGTGGTCTGATTTAAACTTTGACGCTCTATTTCACCAAAGTAACTTTAATTTTACGGCTATTGGTGAAATGAGGTGGTATGCTACATTGAGAAATATGTTTCACATTGAACATCATAATCTTTTAAATCTCTTTACGAATAATGAACGATTTAGAAAAGAAGTTTCCTATCACCTTGCTTTAATAGGAAAAATAGTTTATCCAATTTTTCCTGATCAAATCAAACCTGTTAATAAAAACATGCTATTTATGTTATGTCCATTTTTGCCGTTATTGAGTATCATCATTATTCTTATTAATCCAGCTATAGGCGTCTTTATATTATTTTTTTCTGTATTACTTAATTTTATTTTATCTTCAATTTCAAAAAGAAATTACAACCAGGACTTAAAATCTATTTTCTATACTGCCAAAGTGCTTAAGCAAAGTTATTTACTGAATCGTTTGAAAGATACTCCAAAGGCAAATGTAAATTTTAGACATTTTTATATGGTTCGATTATTAAGTGGTTTTCTTGGAAAGGCGGACGAACAAACTATAGGTGGCGCCTTTATAATGTTCTTTAAAAAAGTGTTCATGCTAGATTACTTTTTCTTTCATAAAATTCAATCTACATACTCTAAATATCAAGAAGAATTACTGACTTGTTACGACTATATAAGTACTTTAGATAATCATTATTCATTAGCAATGTATAGACAAACATTAGATAAGTATTGTGAACCAACTATTACTGTAGAAAAGAAAAAAATAAACTTTGAAAATTTAGTACATCCTTTACTTGAAAATGCAGTATCAAATAGCTTAAAAGTAAATAATAATATATTATTAACTGGATCAAATGCATCTGGTAAATCAACCTTTATGAAAGCAGTAGCAAGTAATCTTATTCTCGCTCAAACATTAAACACTGTTACAGCAGACGCCTTTATTTATCATCCTGGAGAAGTTTATACATCCATGGCTAATAAAGATAACGTTTTATCAGGAGATAGTTATTTTATGGCAGAACTAAAATCTATTCATCGATTGTTAAATACGAAGAGCAAAAACGCAATATATTGTTTTATTGATGAAATTTTCAAAGGTACAAATACCGTTGAGCGTATTTCTGCTTCTGAATCCGTACTAAGTTATCTAAATACTTATGAAAATTATAAAGTGATAGCGGCTACTCATGATATTGAATTAGCAAAATATTTAGAAGGTAATTATAAAAATTATCACTTCAATGAATCCATAGAAGAAAATCATATTTACTTTGATTATAAGATTAAAGAAGGTAAAGCTGATACCCGTAATGCTATTGAATTGTTACGGATTTCTCAATTTCCTTTAAATATATATCAAAGAGCCTTATATAATACTAAAAGATTTAGTTAATATTTATCTTGATAAATAATTTTTTGAAAGTTTACAAACTGAAATGTTTTTACAAATAAGATGGCACGTCTATAATCGATGAATTTTACTAATTACATCCGTACACCATTAAGTTTCGATGCCACGATAATCGATAAAAACCTGACTAAGAATTTGGAGTGATTTAATGGAAAATTCTATATTTTGGAAACGTAGTTTTATACCTGTTTATTTTGTTGTAGCATTTTTAATTTTTCTACTCTTTAAATTTTATATAAAAACAGATGTCTATGCTGTATATATATTTCCAATGCTATTAGTTGCATTTGGTATCGCATCTTTAATATATAACTCAAGGCGATAATAATTTAAACTGTATATAAAAATGAGGGAAAAGCATTTATACAGCTTTTTCCTCATTTTTAATTTACATAATTAGTTAATTATAGGTAGTTAGTTTGTATAGCTTATGTATTCAAAAATTGATAAATTTTATAAAACACAGGATGTATAGGTTTAATAAAATCACCAATATATTCTTCAATATGTGCACCAAACCCTTTTTTAAATTGTTGCACTCCATAATCATCAGCATTTTCACTAAAGTCTCCCGTAATTCCATAAAAATTATATCTTGGAATTTGATTATATAAGGCAAATTGAATCATATTCCATTGTAGTGCATATGCTCCTTTAAATTGATAAAAATTAGGATTTGATCCACTTGAAAGGTAGTACACCTCGTCTTTATTATATATATATAAAGCAGCTGCTAAATCTAAAATATTACCTTCACTATTAATTAATTCCTCTGCTTCTTGAATTTTCTTTTTATTACTTTGAATTTTTTGGTTTAATTGTTTATATTGCGACTTAGATTTCTTAGAATTTGGATTATCTTCAAGCTTATCTTTTATCATTTCCAATGAATGATTTAATTTTACTTTTGCGGTTTTAAGCTGTTCTAAATATTTTTTTAAGTTAATATAAGATAATTTAATCATTGAATTTTGCGGATACATCATTTGTGCTTCTTTAAAGAATTTATAAGGATTTTCTCTGTATTTAAAATTATGTCTTTCTTCAGCCATCTTAAATAAACGATAAAATCGTTCTGTTTCAGATATATCTAATGTAGTTGTTTCAACTCCCATTTCTAATGATTTTTTGATATTACGACGTGTTTGATACTCCATTTCTTTCAATATATTATCTTTACTTTTATCTTTCAGATTTAATACAGATAACCAACGTATCTGACTTTTTTGAGAATATCCCACTGTATATCCCTGGTGTTTATATCCTAATTTCGAAAGTGAATTTATTAAATATGTATTATTAAAGGAATGAAGTACTTCCCCATCTGCATTTCTAATATTTTCTAAAATATAAGGATCCAATGATACAAATAATGTTCTGTGTTTTTTCAAATATTTAGTTAGTCCTTTAAAAAAACACTGAACAAGTGCTTCATTCTTATAATCAAGGACTGGTCCCTTATGTGAATAAAAGTATTTAAATATTTTTAATGCTCTTGCTTCAGACAGTAAACAAGCACCAATGACCTCATCTTTATCCTTAACCCCAACTAAATGAACATCATTACTTTTATTTTTTCGGAATCGATATTGATCGATGGATTGTGTAAAATGCACTGGTCTACTATTAATAAAGTTTTCATATTCTCTTTCCGTCAAAGTTGTAAAATACATGCAATTATCCTCCCAATTAATATAATTTCACTATAACAATCGACCAAAAAAATTCAATTATGGTATTGATATAAATTCTTTTAAATTATTTCTAACAATAGGATTCAAAAATAATCGATAATATTTTTTTAAAAAATTAATACTATTAATGATGAATTTTTCAATAGTGGCTAGCAAATCCAATACTTGCCAAACCACTTAACGACTTGATTAATTTTGCTTTACCTGTAAAGTAAAATGTAAGAAAGGCGTTACCTTTCGAAGAAAGCGTGGTGGGATTGAATGAGCGAACAAAACACATTTGTGGCTAGCGACGAAACTGTTGGGCGAAACCATAAACCCAACCGTAAGGAGCCCAAACAAATTAGTTTTCGTGTGAGCGAATCCGAATATTTAAAGTTACAACAATCCGCTGAAACTTTAAATATGAGTGTGCCTGCGTTCGTTAAGAAAAAGGCACAGGGCAGTCGATTGGTCGCACCCAAATTGGATCAAGCAACGCGACAATTGATAGCCAAAGATTTGAGTATGTTGGGCGCAAATGCCAACCAAATTGCGAAATATTGCAACCAACATCAACACGAAGCCCCGAACTATGAAGTATTAGAACGTAATATCAGTGAATTACGTGAAAGGTTGAACGATATATGGCAAAGCCTAAATTGAGACTAATTTTTAATATTATTATCGGTATATTGGCACTTACTTATATTGGTTTAGTTATATTTTTCGATTTTACTAATAATATTTGGTTTATGGCTTTTTTATTCATCGTTATGATTTTGCATATTTTAAAAGCAATTTTTACACCTAAAAAGAATCGGAGTGATGAATATCGTAACTACTAAATTAAGAAGATTGCTATTTAGCATTTGGATTTTAATTGTTATATCCTTAATTATTTTAACTTTATTTTTTAATTTTTCATTCCTAAAACAATGGTGGTTTATCATCATCTGTTTATTATTTTGTGCTTTGGGTGGCCTTTTCATTGATTACTTTATCCCTACACAGAAAAAACGTGATAACAATGGCAACAACTAAATTAAGTGCCACCAAATCAACATTACGGGCGATTAATTATGCTAAAAAACGTGCCGTTGAAAAAAGTGGCTTAAATTGTGATGTCGACTATGCCAAATCGAGTTTTAAAGCTTCTCGTGAGTTATACGGTAAAACTGATGGGAATCAAGGACATGTCATAATCCAATCGTTTAAACCTGGCGAAGTCACGCCCGAACAATGTAATCAATTAGGCTTAGCACTCGCTGAAAAGCTCACACCGAATCATCAAGTGGCGGTCTATACGCATGCTGATACAGACCATGTACACAATCATATTGTGATTAATTCAATTGACCTCGAGACAGGTAAGAAATTCAATAACAATAAACAAGCCTTACGTAATGTCAGAGATTTCAATGATGAGGTTTGCCTGGAACATGGTTTAAGCGTGCCAGAGAAAGACACAGCACGCTTACGTTATACGCAAACGGAAAAAGCGATTGCTGACCCTAATACGAAATCAACAGCCCAATATTCATGGAAAGATGAGATTAGAGAGGCGATAGACCAATCACAAGCCACGAATATGGACGAATTCAAAGACCATTTAAACCAACATGGTATTGAAATTGAACGTGTCACACCCAAAAGCATTACCTATCGACACTTAGCCGAAGATAAAAAGGTGCGTGGGCGTAAACTCGGCGAAGATTACAATAAAGGAGGGATCGAAGATGGCTTTGAAAGACAAATTCAACGACGGAGACAACAAGAACGAGACTCAGACACCGAATTCCAGCCAAAACGACCAACTTCAAACCTTGATGAAGCAACTGAACGAGATACAGGTGTCACTCAAGCAGATTGGGATCAATTCGCCCAAGACACAAATGGGCTTGAGCGTAGCCGACAAGCTGCAGAATCAGCAAGACCTGCTCATGAAAAGGCTCGAAGAGATAGAGAAGAGAGAGCACGAGCGAAACCACGGCCTCGAACTTTAATCAAGCGACTGAAATCACACAAAAGCGTTTAATGGTTTAACCAAAGGCATTACAGCAATGTTTTTTATCATTGCTTTAGTGATGGTCGCATTTTTAGTCTTAAGTCCCTTAGGCGACTGGTTAGGTGTGCAACATTTTTACGAATGGCTGAACTATGTCCTGAAAACAGGTCATTCAGCATGGCGCTATTTCATGCTTATTTTCTATCTTGCCCCTTATATTTTATTTGGAGGGCTTATATATGCCATTTTAAGCGCGTACAAGCGTATTTAATATGAATGTTGGACCAAAACCACGTTTTTAGATAATAGAAAATCTGTATCAAGCTTAAAATAGCTTAAAAATTAAAAGTAGGACCTATTTTATAAAAAGGAGGAACTATGGGAAGATAATTGTTTTTAAGTATTTATATTTATAGTTTTGATATTTTCGGATTATATATTTTTAAATGATCTCTATTATTTGAAAAATGCTTTAATGTCTATAGCTATAACTATATTTATCATGTGCATGAGTGAAAAAAGTGAAATAAAAAAAGACGGGCGTGCCCGTCTCTAAGAAATTATCCAAACAATAGAGTTACTTCCATGTTTTGTTTGCAAAATATGGCATTAAGCTATACTTATATAATAGCAAAAAATTAGCTATATATAAACTATCAAAACTCAAACTGTTATTTTACAATGCATTTATACCGAGAAAATTTATTGTGCATTGAGAAGAACCCTTAATTAAACTGTTTCGACGAATGTCAATATAGCGTGAGCTATGAAACCGACAAGTCGACAGTTTTAGGGTTTATTAAAGGCTCCGAGGCTCAATTTCAATAAAGCAACATCAATTTAAAAATGCGAATAAATTATTCATGCTATGAATTATGATAGGTATTTCTAACCTTTGTGTTTTATAGTAAATTATCGAATAAATAACCGCCGGAATTCCATAGATTATATAATCCATTAAGTCATTAAGAGCATGAGCAATTGTAAATAAAATTATAGAAAATATTGCACCTATCCACTGTCTTTTTCTAAACACAACTTTAATTAAAATTCCTCTAAAAATACATTCTTCTATTATTGGTATCAAAATTCCCAATGTCATTATTGCAATAAAACAATTTGATTGGTTAACTATTTCATTCAATCCATTTTGATTATTGGGCATAGAAAAAAGTTAGTGATTAAGTATGTTAATATTTCTAAGATTAGAAAGTTTATTATAACTATAGCTAATTCTTTTTGTTTTAAAAGTTTGAAAGAAAAGAAATTAAACTTAAAAAATTTACATAATCCAAGAGTTATTAACAAACAAATTATACTTATTATGTAAAATATAGGTTTTGTTAGATAAGTAAAAAGAGCATTTCACAAATAAAAAACAGGATGCTAATAATAAATGATTGTACTATTAGCATAATCTGTGATTTATCTTCTAATGCCTTCATAATCTATTTCTTCTTTTTGTTTTAGAAAAGAGTTTCTTCTTGTCTTTATTGTTCTACCTCAAAAATCATGTAGAATTTAAGTTCCACACGATTTTTAAGGTTATTTTAAAGTGACTTTTGATGCTTATAGTCATATAACTGGTGCCAGTTGATGACTTTCATAAATGTCTCGGTTTTCATGAGAAGCGTCTAAATTTTTTAAGAATTGTTTTACATCTTGAAATAGATAATATTCATCAAATTAGTATTTTCATGCTTGGTCGTTCATTATTGCCCTCTCCCCCGACATATAACTAAATTTATAATAAAACGTTATCTAGCTTGGTGTACTAGATAACGTCAGAGCTCAAAAGTTAGTAGACTGAGGTTTCAACTTTTTTGTTGAAAAAATAAAATATACAAGAGCTACTAAAAATTATATAGGATTGATTGTGTCTATGCAATCAATCTCATATATTTTCAGAATCATAGAAAATGCTATCTAGTTACTAAAACTAAATAGCATAAGGGAATTAAAAGAATGTATATTGAGTAACGAAGCCCAATTAACATCTTTAATCATATATAAAACACATGAATTAAAGCAAATGGAGAACGACTAGCATAATCATATTCTTAATATACTGATTTTTCTTTCCCATATCAGCATATTATAACACATGTATGCTAAGAATTTTTAATATCTGTTCGTAGAAATAGGTAGAAACAGTGCCTCTACCTATTAGGAATACTGAAAGGAGTTAGTTGGATTAATATCTAAGTTCTAGTAAAAATAAGTGAAAATGTTCTTCATTAGCCTAATTTCAACATAACATATAGTTATAATTTTGAAAATGTCAATTGAAAGTAAAAACAAAAAAGGTAGAATCATTGACTCTACCTTTTTGTTTACAAGACAGATTTAACAATCTTAAAATCGCTACAATTTTAAGTTCTCATAAAAATAGAATAAGGATTCTCACTACTATCTATTTTTACAATAACACAAATGAACATTTTTAATCATAAATAAAAAAAGACGGAATAAATCCATCTTTTTCAATAAGTGTAATTTGTGCAATGAAAATTGAGACATCATACAAATAAATGTAAAATCATTTAATAAATATTTTATATATTTATGTATTGTTTATACTTGATACATCAGTGTTTATATAGGTTTATACGCTGTATATAATAGACTTTTATATAGGAACATTATTTTGAAAATACATATAATCAAATGCATATAAATAATTTAACAAACCTTTAAAAAGTGTTACTATAAATATATAAAGAGACTTGACTACGGGAATAGTCAAGTCTCTTCGGTAATAAAACAAGTACTTTGTTTGTTTATATAGTTGTTATATTCTTATTATATATACTAAGAATTGTAAGTGCAAGTCGAATACATATAAACATACTTATAACTTTTTTATTACCTCTTTTCAAAATTTAAATATGAAAGAGGTTTTTTCTATGTCAAACTTTAACATTAAAGAAATCCAAAAAGAGAAATTCTATCAATTACCTAAAGTGTTTTTTACTAATCCTAAATATACTAATCTGTCTAATGATGCCAAAATAACTTGGTCGATATTGAGAGATCGTTTAGATTTATCTATAAGAAATAACTGGGTAGATGAAAATGGAGATATATTTTTTATTTATACCAATGAAAAACTCAAGTCGATATTAAATATTAGTAGTCCAAATAAATTATCTAAAATAAAAAAAGAATTATATCAAGCTGATTTATTTAGTCAAATAAGAGTTGGTTTAAATAAACCTAATAAATTATATATTAAAAGACCTGAAGTAACAGAGGCTGACATATACTATATTTCAAAACAAGAAAATGATATAGAAGACCGTTATCACAAGGATGTATCATTATCATACATCCAGAAATATGATAATGATACATCAAGAAATATTAATAAGATATCTCATGAGATATCAAAAGAATACAATAATGATACTGAACTTAATAATACTGATTATATAAAGACTAATAATAATGATTCGAATGATTTGAATGATATTTTAACCAAAACACATTCAAGTCATACAAATCATCTAAACACTAAATTTAACAATGAGGCTTTAAAATTCCAACTGCTTGAAGAATTGCCAAATCAAATCAAAAGTTATTTAAATAATTTTGAAGTTAAAGATATTCGTATCATTAAAAGTGTTTTATTAAAAGGAAAAAAGTTTTTTAATAATACAAATAATACATATTACCGTTTAGAAGACGTTGAATTTGAAATTATTAATGTTTTAAAACGTTTTAAAGCGATGTTGCTACAAAAGAATGAAACAGTTGAAGCTATGCAAGGTTATTTAATGCAATCGATTAAAACAGAACTAGAAGAATTACATGCGTTGAACATGCGTCGTCAAAATATGCCTAGTTATAATATTTTTAATGAATAAATCAAACATTCTTTCATAAATTCAAACTATTTTGGTGTTTTTAAAGAAAAATGCTCCTGCAAGAACTAAAAGTTAGAGCTACTTTTTGAATGATTTCATGTAAATTTTAACTTACATTTAGATGGATAGCATCTTAAAAAATCGACACTGGTTTTGCTCAAATTTTGGTTTATGAAAAGCAATTATTTTTATTTGGCTCTCATTTGCGTTTTAAGAGCCAATATAAGTTTTTAGAATAGCCTATAAATAATCCCTAATTCTTTAAAATACCCCCTTAAAATTAAAAATAAAGGCATTATAATTTTTATTAAGTCTTTAAATATTTTGTTAGCACAAAGAATAAGGAGCGTGAAAAAAGATATGCCTGAAAAAACTAAATTAGGAAATTCATTGTCTTTTAATTATTTTTTATTACTTGTAGGTGTATTAACTTTTCTTGGTTATTATTTTTTAGGAGATTCTAATATCATGATTAGTTGGTTACTGGCAATGTGTCCAATAACTGTTGGAATTGCAAATATAGGCAGAATAAAAAATGAAAAGTAGATTACGCATTTATGCCGAGAAAATTTATTAATCAATGAGAAGAACCCTTAACTAAACTTGAAGACGAATGTCGGCATAGCGTGAGCTATTAAGCCGACCATTCGACAAGTTT
>ERZ1023217.138-NODE-138-length-18531-cov-8.361929_pt1 | contig 18531 bp, 22 predicted proteins | sample MGYA00380448_ERZ1023217 | MGnify/ENA primary metagenome ERZ1023217 (study PRJEB33173, sample SAMEA4830360) | metagenome | study: EMG produced TPA metagenomics assembly of the PRJEB25223 data set...
TCATAGGTAAGCTAGTAATCATCAATTGAACTTCTTTGTCTTTTAAATAATTAACGGTATGAATCACTTCATCGTAATTACGACCTAAACGATCAATTGATTCTACTATAAATCGATCCCCCATTCTCACAAAGTTAAGAGCTTCTTGAAGTACTGGTCTATTTTCAATAGATTTCCCAGACTGTTTTTCTGTAAATATTTTTTCAGCACCAAACGTCTTTAAATTTTCAAGTTGTCTTTCTAAATTTTGATCGGTCGATGATACTCTCGCATAACCAATAATCATTGATTTCACCTCATAATTAATATACACCCTAATCATACGTTCTAGTTATTGAAATTTCAATAATCTCATTTGTATGATTAGGGTGTACTTTAATCAGTCATTAATAAATCAATTGTTATATTCTTTATGAGTTCCACTTATTTTTATAATATTCAACGAACTGTTGCTTGTAACTAGACCATAATTGTCTATCGTTAGTAAAGTTAGCACACTGTTCAATAAATTTAGATACTATATAATTTGTAAAAATCAATTATATAAATTAATTTTAGAAATTTATATATACTCATTTATAGTTATTATCGAATAAATTGTCAATAATTACATCATACAAGACGATCCTAAACAAACACTTACCTAATCAGAGATAACAAGACGTAAGAGCACCTGATATACGTAATGGCACATTGGACAATTAAATTTTAACTAATAAACCGTTCGTAAAGTATTTCATTTTCTTCTATAAATTGGGTATGCCGATCTATATAAGTGAAGGTATTTTCTATTTCATTCAGCAATCCATCATTTTGTGTCATTACATTTTGTGTGTGTCTTTCATTACTTACCAAGTATCTAATAGCCATTATATAGCTTTCTTTTTTACTTCTAAGACTTTTAACCATCTCAAATAAACTTTCAATATAAACGCTTTTTAAAGCAATGAAAGTTTCTGAATATCTACCGTTTTTGATTGTGTATTTTATAATGGTCCCTTTGTTAATATGCTTTTCAAAAATCGCATATAATGAAGATCTAGCCATTCCTAGCTTTTTCGCAATAGCAGTCATTGAACCTTTAACAAATACTTTTTGTGTGTTTGTGTGTTCTTTCAAATAGCTTTCTAAGTCATCTTTTCGTTCATTGAAATGACTTCTAACACGGTCTTTACGTTCTTTTTTATGCTTCCAAAAACCCTGGATACTTACACCGCCATTACTATATATAATTTGTCCATCACTAAAAGCTTCTAAAAGATTTTCTACATGTTCACGCATTGGACCAGCATAACGACCGCTATAAGCACTCTTAATTACTCGTTCAATTTCTTTTTGTGATAAAGGGGTTGCTAAACGCTGATTAAAAGCATAGATATTGCTTTCTGCTTCTTCTACATCTACATCTTTTGAATAATAATATAAAGCTATTGAAAACATTGTATTATTTCTACCAACTCCATAGCCCAATGTTGTAACATCTGCTTCTTTGACCAGGTAATCAACCCATTCAGGCGTAAATTTTTGGCCATTGATGATACTCTTATAAAAAACATTATGATTTAAATCGTGTTTTTCTGAATACTCTTTACTCCAGCGCACCATATCATCTTTCGAACAGTATTGATTTGTAAACAACTTTACATTATCTTTTGTAGGCAGCCTGAAATAACCAGTAGAAATACATTGATTATCTATTGGTAAATATTTAGAGATTGCATATGCTAGGCTTTTATGTACTTTTTCAGCTACTTTCAAAGCCTTTTTTTCTATACCTTTAGCATAAAATGGAATGTCTAACACAAAGTACAAATGCCAACCTCTAGGCGTTTTTACATACAAGTTAGGCATTTCTACCCCTTCATTTATATGTGCAGAAGCTAAGTTTTGAACTAAATCGTTATATTCAATATCTTTATCAATATCTAATACAAAAGTATTGATTTGTTTTACATTATCCTTTGTTCTATACAGTATTGGATATAAATTACTAACCTTCTTATCTTTAGCATCTTCTTCATCATCCTCTTTCTTTATCCTTAAAAAATTATATGGGTTTGGTGTCCAGTGGCTAAATTTATGACCATATTGAACTAAAGCTTCTTCAGACGAAAATATAACACCATACCCATTTTGTAGTAATTCTTTAGTCGGAGAAACAGCAATACGCGCCGATCTCCAATTCCGTGATTTTATGGCTTTAAAATTAGTCTTTTCTAAATCTGTAGCTTTAGAATTTTTAATTTTATACTTTTCTATACTTCCATGTAATATAAAATCATAAATTTTATTAACATTTAGCATTGTCGACACCTCCTAAACAAAAAGACTGGCCACGCTCGTAAGCGTTACCAGTCCTTATTTAGGCGTCCATATACCTTTAAAGTAGTCGAGTAGCGAAGTAGAAAAGTAGAAAAGTAGAAAAGTAGCGTCTTTTTTCTTTACTTTCTTCTCTCATGCCCCTATAATTTAGGTATAAGAACTTACAAAATAATACCTAAAATATAAGGTATGGAAGAAGACCCGAAAACCGTTTGTATACGTTAGTGAGGTAACGTTTCAAGCGCTAGAAGTTAAAAGTGTTGGTTGCACTTTAACTTTGCACGTGGTCTTTTTTCATATCTTTTTTTGATTAACTTTAGTATAAACTTCTATATTGACGATTGCAATTATTTTATTGTTTTATTTACAACGATAACTTTGTATATATTCTTTATTATCTTCTATAAATTCATATAAAGTAATGTTATAGTATTCTAATATTCTTGATAATTCCATTAAAGTTATTGTAGGTTTATTCATATTTTCAATTCTGCTTAATAAGGGCGGATCCATGCCAATAGCTCTAGCAACTTTAACTTGCTTAATTCTCCTAGCTTCTCTAATAGACTTTAATTCTTTACATAACCCTAAAATCATTTCTTGATTATCCAAATTTAATTAGCCCCCCTTTTTATTTTCAAAATCCCGCTTTATTCGATAAACTGTTGATCTACTTACTCCCGTTTTATTTGCGATTTCATTACCTGATAACTCTGTATTATCATATAGATACATAACATAATTTTTTACATCTTCAGTAATGCTAGGTCGGCCACCTTTCCTACCTCTAGCCTTCGCTTCGTTTAAACCTTCAAGGGTTCTTTCTCTATTTAAATCTGTTTCCAGTTCTGCAAAGCCACTCATTACGGTAAATATCATCTTCCGTAACGGACTATTCATATTAAAATTTCCATCTAATATTTTTAATTCTATATTATGATTTTGTAACCAACTTGCTAGATCTATTAATTGTTTTGTTGTACGCCCTAATCTATCAATTTTAGTCACAACTAATACATCATCTTGCCTTAAATATTTTAAACACTCATCTAATTTACTTCTATTTGTTTTCTTACCACTGACTTTTTCAGAAAATATTTTAATACAACCTTCAGTCTTTAATAAGTTAATTTGTGTTTCTAAACTTTGACTGATTGTTGAAACTCTTGCATATCCTATTTTAGCCAAAATATCGCCTACTTTCGTTATTAATAGGTTTAATATGAACGCTTGTGTGCGCGTTTATGCATAAAATGGTATTCAAAATATTTTTTCTCGGAGTCTGAGGGCTTCTCTCAGCTTGGTCAAAAACCCCTTTTACCTTTAGTTTTGAAACTTTGATTTTAACACATGTTTTGACCAGGCCGAAATAGTTAAAGGCTTGTAGAATTTATTCTGTTCTACAAGCCTTTAACCCTTACAAATAGTGCTTATTTCATTGTATTCTACTATAAAATATTTACTTATTGAAATGATTTATTTTATCATGTCAAACTCGGGTCAAAATCGATCGTTTTTTTTCCTTGAAATCAATAGATCTATTATTGCAATAAAGCTCCTCCTATTAAAGCCAATCCTATCAATATTATAAGATATGCAATTGCTCCAATAATTGATATTTTTTTTGAAAAACGATTTGTCGCGAATAACATAACTCCAAATACATATGCACCAATAAATGTTTGTAAATTGAATGCACTTAATATTGTATTTCCTTTATCAAAAATATTAAGACTAGTAATAGAATAGTCTACTGGTGATAATCCTGCAATCCACTGAATAAATAAGACAATAAAAGCGATAATTCCAGTAATTAATTTATAGGATAAACTCGCCGAGAAGATGGATTTTCCATTTGCTTCAGACTTCATTATTTTAGAAATTAATAAAAAGATAATGAATGCGATAAAAATGCTAACAATAGACTTGAATAATCCAGCAATTACACCATCTATTTGTCCAAACATTTTGGCTTGTTCTAACTGTTTTCCTGTAATACCTGTGTTTTTATACAATTCGTTATAGTCAATTGCAAGAACACCTATAACAGCTGATAATGTCATTACTATAATTGATAGTATTAATTTTAAACCCCACTTAGGATTTTGACGTAAATTTGAAAAATGATGAACTAAAGGTAATTTAGAGTTTTCCATTTAATTCTTCTCTCTGATATTTATTAATTTTATCAAAGCATACCACTTATTACGTTTAATTCAAATACCTTTAGTATTTTTATCTTAAACTAATTCCAATAATATATTATTAATTGCGTAACTATGATAGTATTACTTTTAAAATAAGAATTGAGAGGTTTAATAAAGTGAAGAAAAAATGGATGTGGCTTATAGGATTAATTATAATAATTAGCTTATTAGTCGTGGCTTTAATTTTAAAAAAATCTGATAATAATTTAGAAGATAAAGATGTTTATGATACATATAAAGTTAAAAAGGAATCTCCTTTAAGTATTTCTGGTAAGGCTTCACCTACTAAAATTAAAACTTATAACAATAATGATCAGTTAGGTGAATTCGTGAGTACAGTTGTTGAAGATGGTCAATCTGTTAAACAAGGTGATCAATTGATTAACTATAATGTGAATAATCAAAAGCGCCAAGATTTACAAGATAAAGTAAATGCTGCACAAAACAAAGTGAATCAAGACTACCAAAATATTAATCGGCAACCGAACAATAATGATTTACAAAACACTTTATCTAAAGATTTAAATACATTAAGTGAAGCTAACAAGCAGTTATCGCAGTACGATCGTCAAGTAAATGAAAGTATGTATGCTTCATTTGATGGTAAAGTCGAAATGGAGAATGATAATGACGCTAACAGTGGTGAAGCAATATTAAAATTAGTCGCGAGTGAACCTCAAATCAAAACTTCTGTATCTGAATTTGATATTACTAAAATTAAGGTTGGCGATGCAGTTAATGTAACAGTGAATAGTACTGGCGAAGAAGGTAAAGGGAAAATAACAAAGATTTCTGAATTACCTACAAGTTACGATGATAATAACCAAGGTGAATCGATGAATACTGCAGATCCAGAAAGTGAGACAACGCAGACATCTAATCCTGTTTCTAATAATCCAAGTGTAGGTAAAGGCAACTCTAAATATCAAGTAACGATTGGTAAATTAGACATTTCTGTTCGTAGTGGTTTCTCAACTGAAGGAGAAATTCCTTTAGATACGATTAAATTACCTAAGTCTGTATTAACAAAAGGTAATCATGTATTTGTTGTCGATAAAAATCATAAAGTTCATAAACGACATATCAATATTAAACGACAAAATGGTGAAATATATGTTGAGAAAGGACTTAAATCTGGAGATAAATTGATCATTTCACCTAAGAAAACATTAAATAATGGTGAAAAGGTTGAGATATCATCATGATTAATTTAGTTAATGTGAATCGACACTTTAAAAACGGAGAAGAAACAAATCATATATTGAAAGATATTAATATATCTATTGATACAGGTGAATTTATCGCGATTATGGGCCCTTCAGGTTCTGGGAAAAGTACATTAATTAATATTTTAGGGTTTATAGATAGAGGTTACACAGGTGAATATCTGTTTGATGATGAGAATTATCAACAAGTTTCAGATAATAAGCTTGCCTTTATTAGAAATAAAACAGTCGGTTTTGTCTTTCAAAATTTTAAATTAATCCAAAATAATACGATCATGGAGAATGTTAGTATCCCCCTATTATATTCAGGTATGTCCTCAAAAGAACTTAAACAACGTGTTGAATCTGTCTTAAAAGACGTTGGAATAGCAGATAAAAAAAATCTTGTACCGAATAAATTATCGGGTGGTCAACAACAACGTGTCGCCATCGCGCGCTCAATTGTCAACAAACCTAAATTCATTATCGCTGATGAACCAACAGGTGCGCTTGATTCTCAAACTTCTAAAGATATTATGGATTTATTTGTGCGACTTAATCGCGAACAAAATACAACTATGATTATTGTTACGCATGATCGTAAAGTAGCTGAACAAGCTGATCGCGTGATACACATATTAGATGGACGTGTTCAGCGAGAAGAGGTGATAGAATGAAGAACTTACCGAATATCATATCAATCTCTCTCAAATCTATCATGAAGAATAAACGTCGTAACATCTTTACGATGATTGGTATTATTATTGGTATAGCTGCAGTCATTACCATTATGTCTTTAGGTAATGGTTTTAAAAAAACGGCATCTGATGAATTTGCTGATACGGGTGCGAGTAAAGGACAAGCTATGATTAGCTTCATGCCTGAAAATATGGAAGGCTCTAGTGAAAATCCATTCGACAAACAAGATATTGAGCTCGTCAAACAAATAGACGGTGTCACAGACGCCAAAATTAAAGAAGATGACAGTCAAAGTTATGAAGCAAAAATGACCAATTCACAAAAGCAATCTGACATCAATATCTTTAAAAAAGACCATGTTGACAATGCATCTGAAGGTAAAGGGTTCACACAATCAGATAATGAATTGAAAGAAAAAGTCGTCACAATCGATCAAACAATCGCTAAAAAAGCGTTCAAAGGTGACGCGATTGGCAAGACGTTATTTATAGATGACCAAGGATTTAAAATTGTAGGTATTGTCAATAATTCTATGTATGAAAATACAGTCAATATGCCTAGCGAAACATTCAATCGATATATGGGCGACTTAAGTCAGGAACTTCCACAACTTGAATTAAAAGTAGATAACGATGATAACAAAAAAGAAATCGCTAATAAGGCAGCTAAGCTCTTAAATAAAAGAGGTTCGGGCATGAGCGAAGGTAGTTATCAGTATTCAGATATGGAAGAAGTCATGAAAAGTATTACACAAGTATTCGAGGCCATTACGTACTTTGTTGCAGCAGTAGCAGGTATTTCATTATTCATTGCTGGTATAGGTGTGATGAATGTTATGTATATTTCAGTCGCTGAGCGTACAGAAGAAATTGCGATAAGACGTGCGTTTGGAGCTAAAGGTCGAGACATTGAAATACAATTCTTAATAGAAAGTATCGTGCTATGTCTAATCGGTGGCATTATAGGTTTAATCATAGGTATCTTGATTTCAAAACTTGTAGAAGCCGTTACACCTGATATGGTTCAAAGTGTTGTGAGTCTAGAATCTATTTTACTTGCTGTCGGCGTTTCAACGTTAATTGGTATTGTATTTGGTTGGATACCAGCAAGATCAGCATCTAAGAAAGAATTAATAGATATAATTAAATAACATCTTTAGATTTACTTGAATGTCCTTTCTTATACAGTAATAGACGTGATAAAAAGTTATAAAATGTATTCTAGTTATTTTTTTAGTGGAAAACTTTAGTTAAAGTTGATTTTTAATTTAAAAATAGAGTTTATGAACTGTCATAAACTCTATTTTTCTCCTTGATTATTATTTTTTAAATAGAGATATGATATTGAAAAATGATGCAATCAATATACCAATACCTAAAGCTAATACAGTATAGTAAACAAGTGAACTTTCTTTATACTCTGGTAAAATAAAAGTTACAACAACAACTATCAATATTAATAATAACAAAAGTGACAATGGTAACAATGATTTTCTAATATATTTATTTTCCATATATATATATAATATTTGTTATTTTCTGAAATTTCAAGTAGATTTTTTCACAATAGATGATATAATTATATTGTAATAATATATTTAAAGGAGGTTTTTAACATGTTAGTTTCAAAAGACATAAAGTTTTATTCAACCTTAACAGTTTCTTTATTCATTTTAACCGCTTTAATGTTAACAATCAGTAGTGCCCCATTCATTGCTTCTCAATTTGGTCTAAGTACAGGAGCTGCTACTGCCTTAGTTAATTTCTTAAGTGCTTATCAAACAGTTGCTACAGTTGCTTCTATTGTCGGTGTTTTCACAGGGGTGGGAACTATTGGTTCTGCTACTGCTTCAACTATCTTATACCTTTTAAAGAAAAAAGGTAAAGCTAAAGCTGCTGCTTTTTAAAATATGACTTTTAAAAAGTATGATAAAAGTTTAATGGGTCATCTCAACTTTTTTGGGATGATTCTTTTTTCTTTAGTAGTGGTAATAGTAACTTTATATTATCCAATATTCTCTAACCGACAAATACTAAAAGCTTATATATTTTTTTCAATTTATATAGTTGCAACATCAAATATCAATAAAATTGTTTTTCCTTACTCTAATGCAAAACCAGAAATGGTGTATATAAATATTAAATATACGCTTCGACATTTATATTTTGTACTTAAAAAAGGTTACACTTTTCAAGTACTTTTCACTATTCTTTTGTCATTGTTTTTTGCTGTTAAATTTAAAAATTTAGAGGTATCTGTTTTAGTAATGTTCAGCATTATTACTGTCATGTTTCATTATTTTTCACTTGTAATATACGGACTATTTCAATATATATACAAAGTATTCTTTTTATTTGGTTTATTCATATTTATTAATTTTGACAACTTAATATTCGGCATATACCTATTATTTTTATTAACTCTAAAACTTATATTTTGGAATATTTTTAAGAATAAAGTTTTTTCTTTTACCTTAAACAATTATGAAAAAACTATGAATTATAATTCTAATAATATATTTAAAATAGTAACTTTGTATATCCGCAAAAACTTAATATTATTAGTAGTATGTAGTATTATATTAATTATCGTTTTTTATTTTGCTCAAGGTATAATATTAAAGATTGAGACTCTTCCTGTATGTATATTAATATACGTGAATTTAATGACAATATTGGAAATACTAATTGGAAATTCAAATACCGAAATTATGATTGACAAATATCGTATCGAGCATATGCAAGCTTCTAATCTTGTTAATTCATTTTCAATTTATAAATCATCAACTTTATATTTATTAGGGTTAATTGCAATTTTATTAAATATCATTAGTATCATTTCTATATATATTAAAACTAATTCTTTAGTAAACCCTCTAATTATACAAACTTTAATTACAACACCTGTTATATATTTGATTACTTTTACATACTCAAAAAAAATAGAGTCCTTAAATTATGATAATAAAAAGCAATTATTAAAATTTAGCCTCCTAATATTACTAATTATTTGTATGTCACTTTTTATAATAATAAAATAAAGGAGAATATTATGACTAAAAAACATAATATATATTTCGGAATATATTATTGTTTATTTGTACTATGTTCTATTTTCTTTGGGTATTTTATGGGATCAATTTCTATTATTGAAGATATAAATCCCTCATACCCTACAAAAGGTATGGATAATTTTTTAATAGTTTTAGAACATAATACTAAAAATTTTTTCATGTATCTTATCTGTCCATTACTTTCTCCTATATTTCAGTTATCTGATTTTATCGGTTCATCTTTTCAAATAACTATAGGAATAAAAATTTTAGGCGTTAAAGAAGGATTAGACAAGTTATATCCATATGCATTTTTTGAATTTCCTAATTTAATTTTGTACCAAGGTATTAGTCAATATCTACTATGGTATTTAGTTATTACTAAATCTATAAAAAAGACTCTTCATAAAATGAAAAGTTTTTTAAAATTTTACATTTTTTCATATATAATTCTAGTGATTTCTGCTTTAATTGAAGGATTTATATAAGTAAGGAGAATATGATGATTAAACTAATAAATGTTACAAAAAAATTCAATGAAAATATCATTTTAGATAATACGTCTTTAACAATAAATAAAGGAATGTATAGATTGATCGGTCAAAATGGTAGTGGAAAAAGTACTTTTATGCGTATGGTCGCTGGTTTAGACAGAAATTATTCTGGCTCTATAAATAAAACTGCTAATTCTATTTTGTATCTTACCTATAGTCCTATTGGTATGGTTCCATTCACCATTAAAGAGAATATAGAAATTTTATGTAACACATATGATATTAAACCTACTGAAACGCAGTGGGATAATGTAAGAAAATTTAATAATGATAAATTAGACAGTGCATATCAAAATTCCTCTACAGGAATGAGAGCAAAAGTAGGATTATCTTTAATATTTCTAAAGAAATGGGATTTTATTTTAATAGATGAAACAATGTCATCAATTGATAATGAAAGTAATCAAATGATATTAAAGGAACTAAACAAATATTCTAATGAATCTGTAATAATATTTGTATCTCATAGTGACTTAAGTCCAGATTTTATTAAATCTGCTAATATCTTAAAAATGAAAGAAAGAAGAATTGAATATGCAAAATAAATTAACTAAACTCACATACATTTTATTTTACATAATAGTTCATTATGTTTTCATAAGGTTTTTCATAGAAATTGATAGTGTTCAAAAAAAATTGGCCTCAATTTATGAATTATTTGAACTTTCACAAAAAGAATTAAACTTAATTATCTCCATAGGTTTAGTTATATTTACTTTAACCTACTTATTAATTCAATATCTAATAGCAAAATTTTTGGTTTTAATTTTTGTAGAAAAATTAAAACCAAAAATTGAGTATGTATTTATACCCAAAGTATTCATTACAATATTAAATATTATTTTTATTTCTATTTTTTCAATTCAAACATCTTGGTTTTATGCTTTTACTGCTTTCTTTGGTGCTATCTTTATATTAATGTTTACACAGTTTAAAAGTAATACTTGGAAGTTTTCCATAATATTTTCTATACCGTTTTTATTTGATGCTATAACTCAATTAATCAGAGAAATTAATAAACTATTTTAAACTAATAACTAAAATAAAGAGCGAGAGGAGTAAACATAATATTCCTCTCGCTCTTTATCAATATCCATTTTTTTCTAAAAAATCATTTAAAACTTTATCTGATAATGCTTATATTGACGTGTCTTTGTCTAAAGCCATTTGAATGATTCTTTTTTTCATAAAAAGAATCTCCTACTTTCTTAATTTAAGACTAAACTTCCTTATAAAAGTTGTCTAGTGGTTTCATAAGCTAAATTAGTATCATTAAACCATTGTTCTAGTAGATTTATTTGAGTACTTTTTCCGGAACCATCTAAACCACAGACAGCACTTAAAATCCCTCTTACTTATTCATACCTCCATTTACTTCAATAACATTTCCCCATATATAACTTGATTCATCATCTAATAAATACTTAATTAAATTTGATACATCATCTGATAACCCAATTCTATCAGCTAATGTATTCATAACATGTTTATTTTTAGCTTCTAGATTTTGAATTTTAGATATCTGTGTATCAATGAGACCTGGACAAACAACATTCACCCTAATATTATATTTTTTCAAATTTTTATTTAAAGATTTTGACAAACCAATTAATGCAGATTTAGAAGATGTATATGCAGGGTCTCTACTTCCAATTAACTCTGCAATAGATGATACTAGAATAATATTTTTTATCTTGAAATATTTAGTTAATAAAATTGATTGTATTATTCTGTATATTGAATAAACATTAACATTATGAATCTTGTTCCATAATTGGTATGAGGAATCATTTATAGACTTATAAGGATACACCCCAGCTAAATGAACAATTGATTCAACTTCACGTAAAATATTACTTAAATTGTTATTAATCATATAATCAATCCTTTCAGGACTACTAAGATCACATTGAATATAATCAATTGATAGCTGATACTGTAACCATAATAAAACTAGATTTAGTAAGTTCGTATACTAAGATAGTAAGGATTATTAAATAGATTTGATCATCTAAATTAGATATCGACTGACCAGTAAGTAATATCCAAAAATTTTTATTGTGTTTTTTATACATATTTCTATGAAATTACCAAATTAATTTTGTTTTTTAAGTCTTTTGTTTTATTATAAATCGAATCATAGATCTCTTTATCAGTGATATTTTCCCAGTTTTTTGGGTGTATGCTTTGATATGAAAATACTATTTCTCTTGATACAGATACGAACGCTCCATGTTTATCTTCATTAAAGTAATTAGTCAAGTCACCAATTTTTCCACCTTGATCACCGATGCCAGGTACTAAAAATAGCGTGTTTGGCATTCTACTTCTTAACTTTTCTACTTTTTCCGAATAGTTTCCTCCAACAACAACACCTATATTAGAATATCCATGTTTAGACTCTTTGTAATCATCAAAACTATCAATATAATCAGCTAAATGTTCGTATAACTTTCTATTATTATTTAATACTAAATTTTGTAACTTTGAAGAAGATGGGTTTGATGTTTTTAATAAAATAAAAATTCCTTTTTTAAATGGAGATAAAAGGATTTATACTACCGGAACCTAAAAAAGGATTTACTGTAACTGCATTTCCTGATATTTGGCTATTCCCTATCAATGCGTTAGCATATGCTTCAGCAGTGGAGCCTATATCTCCTCTTTTTGCATCATTTATAACTAGAAAAAACAATTGCTTTTCGCATAAGCAATTATTTTTTCTAGTGCTTCAATCCCCTTACTACCGTATAACTCATAATAAGCTAATTGTGGTTTAATTGAGACAACCTGTGATTCTTTAGCATCAATGATTATTTTGTTAAATGAGTAGAGTAGCTCTGCTATGTCTGTTGAAGATTTTAAATCTAATCCTTTTTTAAGACCTCCAGTATCAATTCAATTCTTGGATCTAATCCAACAATCAGCTTGCTATTTTTTTGATTGATGTTTCTATAATTAAATCTGAAAAAGTCTCCATATTTTTTCCTCTTTGTAATTTTCTAATTTTTTACTCTAAATAAAATGTTACTTTTATATAAAAGATTTTTCAATTTAAATTGAATATTTGTTATAAGTGGTATAAATTTTTCATCACCGTACTAATAGAACGATTTATTCTATCTTGATTGATTCCAATGTATCTTAAGGTCACAGACTGAGAAGAATGATTGAATACATCCATCAATAAAGCGACATCTTTGGTTTTCTTATAATAATGGTAACCAAAGGTCTTGCGCATCGAATGTGTACCGATTTCAGTTAATCCTATTGCTTTTGCTGAATGGTTCAGAATTCTATAGGCCTGTACACGACTAATAGGTTTACTGTGTCCATTAGAATCGAGTTTATTACTTTTGAACAGATAATCTTCATTATCCATAAATTGAATATAACGATCAATATCCTCCTTTAGATGATAAAGGGGGATTTGTTTCTGTTTACGTGTCTTCTGTTCTCTGAGCTTGATTGTATGATCTTTAATATCTTTTTTCTTTAGTCCCAACATATCACTCACTCTTAGACCACAGTTAATCCCGAGATTAAACAGAAAAACGTCGCGTTCTGATCCATAATAAGCAAGTGCTTCTTTTATCTCTTGTATCTTTTTCACATCTCGAATCGGTTCAACACTATTCATCAAAATCACTCCTATAAGATACATTTAATGTATATATTTATATTATTATGATACATTATTTTAGACATAAAAATAAACCTCTTTTGTATAGGGATTTAACAAGTAACATAATTACTGATTATCAGAAGTTTGAGTCACAGTAAAAGGTGTATCAAGGGTTTATAGACCCTTGATACACCTTTTACATTCATTTTTAATTACCGAATAATCGTCTCCAAAAACTTTTTTTAGAATGAATTTCGTTTATCATATCTTCTTTTTGATCATCTAATTTATCGTCTTTTGTCAATTCACTATTTTGTTGCTTATACTCGTTTTTATCTTTACTCGCATCACTAAACTGAGAAACTATTTTTTCTTCTTGGTTATCCGAATCGATCTTTATGGAATCCGTATTATCCCTTGTTTCTTGAACTTCAAAGTCCTGTCTCTTATTAGCAGAATAATTAAGTTGTCTTTCTTCTTCTAACTCAGACTCCAACCTTTGTATTTTTTTGTTACTTTCTAATGTTAATACTTGTTGATTTTCAAGTAATTTTGACCTTTCTTGCAATTCTTTCCTATAAAATTCTATTGTCTCTTCATGACGCTTTTCTTGTTTTTCCAGTTGTTTATTTAAAGTGTCTATTTGCTTTTCAAGCAGTTCAATTATTTGAACATTATGTTCAGATTCTTTGTGTGAATTATCCTTTTTAACTTTTTCTGAGTTAGTGATAGTATCTTCAAATCCATATTTTTTTTTATTGTGAGTTACTCTTTGAATTATCTTTTCAACATCAATATCATTTTTAATAAATGAAGTATTATCTTTTTTTATCGTTTCTATATTCAACCTTTTTATATTATTAAATATAGTTTGTTTACTAACTTCCAATTCTTTGCTTAATTCTTTTACACTCTTCATATCATCAACCCTTTATAAATACTTTATCAACCCTTTACATTAAATATTATCATAAATGTTGTTATATCAATATCTATCTATGATTTTAAAAACCCTTTACAAACTCTTGATAACAATGGCATCAAGAGTTTGTAAAGGGTTTTTAATAAAGCTATAATACCTTTTATGTGTTCTTCTTTAGTGATATAATGTTGATAATACGTTTAAGTCCCAACTACTGGTAATAGTTGGGACTCGGTAATAAAACGTTACAATACGTTAGCTATTTAATTTGATATATGTATTATATACAACAATATCGACAGTTTGCAAGTCAAAAAGTTATGTGGATTTGTAATGTTTTATTACCTCTATTCAAATTTAATTGGAAAGAGGTTTTTATTATGTCTCGTAAAAATATTAAAAATCAAGCTAGTCAAAATTTTTATATGCTACATAAGGCTTTATTTGTTAATGAAAAATATAAAAAATTAAGTGATAGTGCCAAAGTCACTTATGCAATTCTCAATGATAGAGTTAGTTTATCAATTAAAAATAATTGGATTGATGATAATGGGGATATATATTTCATTTTTACAAATGAAAGCCTCCAGAATATATTAGATAAAAGTAAAAATACAATTACAAAAATAAAAAAAGAACTTCAAGAAGTAGGATTACTTGAACAAATTCGTACAGGCTTTAATAGACCTAATAAATTATATTTACATGATATAGAAACAAATATTAGTGTAGAAAAAAATATTCAAAATTCATCTGAAACCTATGATAACAAGGAGTCCCAAATTTTGGGACTCCAGAATCCCGAATTTTGGGACTCCAGAATCTCAAAATTTGGGACTCCAGAATCCCAAATTTTAGACCCTAATGATACTGATTATAATGATACTGATTATATTAAGACTGAGAGTAATGATACGGATGATTTGAATGATAAGAAATTAACAGATCCTAGTAATCACACAAGTCATTCAAATCACTACTATTCAAAATTTAATGATGAAGCTTTAAAATTTCAATTACTAGAAGAACTACCACAAAGTATTCAAACTTATTTAAGTAACTTTTCTGTAACTGAAATTAAACTTATTAAATCTGTGTTATTAAAAGCCAAGACGTCCTTTAATAATTCTATTGATGCATATTACTTATTAGAAGATATGGAAATCGAAATACTTCATGTTCTTAAGCGTTTTAAAGCTACATTAATTCAAAAAAATGAAACCGTTGAAGCAATGCAAGGGTATTTAATGAAATCTCTTAAATCTGAATTTGCAGAAGTACATACGCTTAATAAACGACGTGATAATTTACAAATCACTTCTTTATTTAATCAATAATACAACTTAATAAGCCAACAATGATCCAATTAGAGAATATCTTTAATTAGATGTTCTCTTAACTGTAGGCGAACTTTATTTTCAATGAAATGTAATTAATTAAGTAAGTGGGACTAAAATCGAAAAGTTTTAGTCCCATTTTTATAAATAATTATTATTCATTGTTACTACTATCAGCAATTTTTTCTTTTTAGTGGAACCCAAATATTTGTAAGCATGATCAATTACTTCTTTTTAAATTTATTTGGTTTATTTATATTAATGTAGTTGGCATACATCTTTAATAATTCTTCTGTTTCATCTGGACTTAAATGTTCACATTCAAAATATTTTTCAAGCATTGCACCTTTTCGAATCAATCTATGTGCTCTTTCTTTTCTATCTAAATTTTTTAATCTATGTTTTCTTAATTCAGCTTTTTCAATTGCAGCATTTGTTTTTTTGAGATTTTTAAAATCGCCCATAATATCACTTACTATTCTGGTTAATTTCGTTTTCTTTTAAATTTTCGTTGTTCTCGTCACTGCCATTTTGTTCGAAATCTTTATTAAATTCTTCAATGACTTTATCCATGATTTTATATAATTCAACACTAGAGTTGATCATATTTAAATCAAGTTCATTTAAAAAATAACTACCAATTTTATTAGATAGTTGTTCTTCTTGTTTTTTCTTTTGCTCTTTGAGGTGTTCAATTTGTTGTTCTAATTGACTTAATTTTGTAATATCTGTTTGTTTAATTTTAGACATTAAAAAACTCCTTTAGTTTATCTACATAAAGCATATCATAGTTCATTGGGTAAGTCGCACATTCATGGTATAATATAACCAGTTCATAAGACACTGTCCATTTACATGCAAATTAGAAATTGACATAAAAATGGGCAACCATACTGGTTGATCGTTATAGTTCCCACAGGGGTTTAAATTCAAAAAAGAGAGGAGGTAAAATCATGGAGAAAGGTTACTTTATGTTGAGAGTGACTAACATTAATCGAGCAACTAAAAATATCGTTGCGTCAGCGTCGTATCGTTCTGATGAAGCATTATATAGCGAACGTACAGATGAAAAAATCAAGTTTAGAAATCATATTGTTAAACCTGAAACCATGATTTTAACGCCTCAACATGCACCTGAATGGACGAAAGATAGACAGCGTTTGTGGAATGAAGTAGACAAAGTTGAAAAGAATAATGCGAAAACAAATAACCCTAGATTAGCAAAAGAAGTCTTGTTAAGTTTGCCTAATGATTTTGATAGTGAAGTACAAACAGAATTAACAAAAGATTTTATAAAAAGTGAGTTTGTAGACAAAGGCATGGTTGCTGATATTTCAATTCATAGAGATGATATGAACAATCCGCACGCTCATGTTTTACTGACTCAAAGACCTTTCAATTCAGACGGTACTTGGGGAAAAAAGACAAAAACGAGAACACGATATGATGAAAATGGTAATGCGATTTTAAATCAAAATGGTAATAAAGTTAGAAAGCAAGAACGTTTTGCCGATTTTGATTTCAAAGAAGTTCGTAAGCATTGGGAATTGAAATTAAATCAATATTCAGAACGTGAGCAAAGTTTAAGAAGATATGATAGTCGTTCTTTTGAAGCACAAGGTTTAGAGAAAATCGCCGAAATTCCACTAACAAGAGAAGAATATAGACTAGAACAAAACGAAAAAAGACGCTGTGAAAAAGAGGGTATCGAATACAAACCCGTTACTTATTACGGACAGAAAAATGACCAAATTAGAAGATATAATCGTGGCGAAGTATCACAATTATTTAGTGATAAAGAGAAAGAACAAGCACAAAATGAAATTAGATTATTTATTCAAAATGCTAACGATCAAGTAAGCAAAAATGAACAAAGTTATTCTATTTTATTCGATAGATATAAACATGATGTTGGCTATTCAGAGGCGAAAGAAACACTTAAAAATACGTTTGATAGTGCGTCTACCTTTGGTCGTAAAATTCAAAATGACTTACTCAAAAATGAAATTAAGAGACGTCAACTAAAATTCTATGCTAAAAATTACGATGAAAATTATCAGTTTAGAAAAGAAATTGAAAGTAAGGGATATAGTCAACAAGAGTTTGTTAATATTGTTGAAACTAATTATAAAGCGTTACTCAATGAAAAGAATAAGTTAGAAAGTAGAGAAGAAAAACGTAAAGAGATTTATCAATCAGCTAAAGATGTTTATCTAACTGAAAGTAAAAAAAATAATCTAATTGTTCAGCAAATGTATCCTAAATCTCATTATCGTTTTAGTCATGATGTGAAAGCATTTATTGTAGATGAGGCACAAAAAGGTAATATTATAAAAGCATCTCATGTGCGATATCTATTTAAACAAAGTAACCATATTCCTTCGGATGTATTTCTAGAAGATACTTATAAAAAAGCGAGTAAGGATATTTTCTTTAGTGAAAGACATCTTAAACACTTAGAAAAAGATAGCTTTGAATATAATGTTGAGTTGCAATTTATTAAGGAAAAAGAAAAAGAAATTGATAGTTATAAAGAACATATTGATGATGATTTAAGAATAGATATAGGCGATAAAAACTTTGAAAAAGTCAAAGACCAAACACCTAA
>ERZ1023217.144-NODE-144-length-17478-cov-48.918900_pt1 | contig 17478 bp, 13 predicted proteins | sample MGYA00380448_ERZ1023217 | MGnify/ENA primary metagenome ERZ1023217 (study PRJEB33173, sample SAMEA4830360) | metagenome | study: EMG produced TPA metagenomics assembly of the PRJEB25223 data set...
CTAAGGGTGTAGGTCGCGAGAGCGGCGCGAGGGTTCGAATCCCTCCGTTTCCGTCTGTTATACTTAAATAGGTTATAATACCTTTAAAAACCCCGTTTTTACGGGGTTTTATTTTTATACTTTTAAATAGTTTTCATATCGAGCCGACAACGTGGTCGACAATTTGTTCTTTTACGTTAAAAATTGTCGGTTATGTTGTCGACTTGTTCTCTGTATCCTTTACTGCTCTAAGTTTTAGTTGTAACGATTATCTATTAATTTTATAACAATATTTAAACCCCATCAACGAATAAATTGATGGGGTTATTACCTGAGTAAGGCCATTTTTGTACATTGTGATATGTATGAAAATGGCTTAACTATCGTAATTTTAAAGATAAACTTTAGAAATAAATAGAATGAATTAGAACATTTTTGACACGCGCTTGACACTTTTTTGTCATTTTTATAAATAAAAGTTAATATCGTAAATACTCACAGGTATTTATTTTTCGCCATCTAAATAATTGTAAATTTCATTACCTTCTCGATTTAATTCATCCATTATTGTTTCGCAAGCATTTAAAAAGTTAGAACAACTCATTAAAAGATTAGCAAAAATTTTATTTTCTACTTGTGTATCTGACTCTTCAAAAGGCAATTTGTTTATTCTCTTTAATTCTTGAAAGTCTTCAATTATGCCAACTAATCTCCCTCCCAAATTAACTACGTTAATACTATCTTGTGTTTTTGGGAAAAAAACTAAATTAGAATCCAGATTCTTAAAAGAATTTTTCATCTTTTCTTGAGAACTTCCTATAACCTCTTTCATATTTTCAAATTTCTCTCTCAATTTTTCATTGTTTGCATTTGAAGAGTAAGCTTGATAATCTGTCATACAGTCTTCAATATTACTAATACTTATTACAAATTCATTTAAATCTCTATTTATATCATAAAAATTTTTCATTTTTTCTCTAATTAATGTACTTTTATTTTCAAAAATGATCTCTTTTTTTCTTCTACTAAGTTGTAAATAATGATTAACTACTGCTACAACAGTACCACTTGATAAACTTGTTATTATTAGTTCTCCCCAATTTGCCATAATTATCACCTCCACTTAATAATAATTAATTTATTATATTGTGTATAGACAGAACATAATACGAACATAAAAAAAGACCACGCTCATAAGAACGTGGTTAGAATATAGCGTTGGCCTCTTATAAATCTGATAATTATTTTAATTATCACAAACTGGGTATCTTTATTATAACATAAAAAGCTACCCAGTGACATGTTAGGTAGCTTAAAAAATGATACGGTCAGCTTCTCACTGCTAAACGCAAGTAAGTCCTCCGTATAAACCGGAATGGTTACCGGGAATTAAGATGAGCTTTTGGCTCTTTGTAAATACATCACAATAACCTACCCCATTTTGGGACACAGTGCTTGTCACTCGTCAGTGACGACATATGAATGCTCAGTTAATGTGATGTAGGCACTTTATACAGTCTGTGCCAGTAATGACCGAGTCATTTCAGGAATGACCATTTCACATACTTATTATAACATAAAAAAAGAGGGACAAGCACTAAACTTGTCCCGTAAAATGTGTGAAAAAATAGGTTAATGTTTGCTAATTATATCATACTCTACTGAATTTTCCATAAGAACTTGTTCGCTTAGCATTTTTGTCAATCTCCCCTGTGGCAATATAGCGACGTTTTAAATCATCGTTTAGATAAGTGATCCAACGATAGCCATTCACTGCAAAAGCACCATCATAAATAATTTCTTCGCCATTAGGTAATACACCTGTGATTTCTGCTTTATCTGAGTATGTTGTTCTAACGTTATTACCTTTAATCGTTGTTACTGTGTAGCGACCTTTTTCTTTCTTATAAGGTACACCTTTATCATTTAGCTTATATCCACTAGGAATAGTTTTAGGTACATTCAATTTCTTGTTAGATGATTTCTTCTTACTAGCAACGACACCACCAATAGGAGAGCCATGAATAGCACCAGCGATTAATTTAGCGTACTTATCGCTATTTTTCTTTATCCAGTCCATATCTTCTTTATTAGTGATGAAACCTAACTCTGCTAAGCGGTAATTCATGTTGATTTCTGCCGATACGTTAGCATGGAGTAAATCACTTCGTTTAGTGATACCTCTGATTTGACCTAAGTTCTCTTTGATGACTTCTTGTATATCTTTATCAATACTATCTGCATTAAATGCACTTGAGATGATAACATGGCCACCACTTGCACTAGCACCTGCTGCATCTAAATGGAATTCAACAATAAGATCATAATTTTGTTTATTTACCCAATACATACCGTAATCACGCTTATTGCCTACACGGACACCATAAGCAGTATCTTGATACATATCTTGTGATTGACTACTACCACCATATAATGCAACTTCATGACCTGTTTTGCGTAGATAGTCAGCGATTTTAGGCGTTAGGTTCTTACGAATAAAGTCACGTTCGTTTGTGCCATTGCCAACTGCACCTGGATCATTATAACCATGACCAGCAACAATCATAATTTTCTTACGTTTAATTTGCCCACTAGCTTTATTAGATGATAGTTTTCGTTTCGTTTTCTTAACGACACTAACATTTTTAGGGAAGTTAAAACGGATGAAGTACATAGGGTTATCGTAATAATGCCAACGACGTGACACTGTTTCAGGACCCCATCCAGGTTTAACAACACCATCTGTCCAACCATTCCCAAACCAATTTTGCTCCAAGCATTGAAACTGTGTGAGTGTAGCTTTAGTTACAACTCCAGTGTGGCCATATCCACCACCATATTTATCAGGGAAACAAACGATATCGCCTTTTTGTGGTAGGAAACTATCATAGTTTTTAATAATCGTAGCGTACTTTTCAATCTTCGCTTTATTGTCAAAAGGAATATTAGATGCTTTAAGTCCACCTATCCATTCTCCAGTGACAACATAGAAAAACATTTTCGAGTAATCGTAACATTGAAAACCATAATAACCATCTGCATTATATTGTTTACCTTCTGAATTATCTAGCCAATTCTCAGCTTGTTTTCTTGTCATTAACATACGCTAACACCTACCCTAATTCATCTAAATCTGATGGCTCGATATATTCTTTAGTTGGTGCTTGTCCTGTTGCTTGGCGATATTTCTTTTCAGCTTTGTATTTTTTAAGTTTTTTGTTCGCCCATTGTCCCTCTTTACTTGTTGGGTTATCTTTCCAAGCTGTGTACAAACCAATACCAGCTAATACAATCGTACTGATTGTTTCTTCATCTACTGGAATAGGACTAAGTCCTCTATTTGCTAAAAACTGATTGACGATTGCCATAATTAATACGATATATCTTGCAATTACTTTTACTTCCATCTTCTCACTCCTATTTTTGTATTAAAAAAGCCGACCTAAAAAGGTCAGCTTGTGCATTTATTCTTTAACGTACTTGTAACTTTTTTCAGAAATTGCGTGGTCATTGAAAACATAAGAAATAGTAAATTCTTCAGCGTCTCTTAACTCAAGACCCTGTATCTCATAGTTTTTTCCTCTAAGTTGATTTTTCTGTCCTAGACTATCGACTGTTTCTACTATACAATCAAATATACCTAATTTAGACAGATAGTAATTACCTTCCCCAGTATTAATATCAAGTGCTTGTGATAAAGAGTCAGTATAATCATCAGTAATATAAAGAGATAAATTTTGTTTCATACTATCCTCACTAAAACCACTGTTTTCTAAAACTTCTGCGTCATAAGGTACATATAGCTCTTTTGTTTCTCCTTCGCTTGTTGTAAAAGGTACTTTCATAAGACTAATTTCATTTTTATTTGCTAAGAAATCTTCTTTCAATGCTTTTACTGCACTTCTACCAAATAAATCTTTCCATTCTTCTTTTTCTTCGTCATATACATTTACAGTTAATTCCATATTATTTGCCTCCAATGTTTATCCAAATTTTATTTTTATCTTCTGGTGCTGTATCGCTTACTACTGTGTTAGATGTGTCTGTTGTATCTTGTTTGAAGTAACCATTTTCTACACCGTAATCTAATATTTTCTTGTAATCTTCTTCGGTTAAAACAACATTTGTGTTAGATGAATTACCTGTACCGAAGTCGATTAAGCTATGTTTCTTCGCATAGTCGATAATGTCGGCGAACAAGTTTTGTGTGTAGATTTGTTCGATACCATTACCTAACACGCTACTTTCCACTCTGATTTTTGCTTTGTTATCACTAGGAAAACAGTAAGTGTTATCCACCCATATTTCTAATGTGTAAGTACCAGCAGGAATGATTGTGTCGATAACCACATCACATAGGTATTTACCGTCTTGTTCTTTGACTGTTGTGTCATAGATGTATTTAACGCCTTCACTATCGGTTAGATACACCTTTGATGGTTTTCCATCTAACTGTAAATCATCGTTATTTGCGTCAGTTAAGATGTAACGCATGACGGATAAGTCGCCTTGCTTAATTCTGTTACCATCTACACTTTCTTCTAAATTCAACACATTTGTGTACATTCCATCACCTCAATATAAAAAGCCGACACATAAGTGCCGACTATTTTCTCATCTTGATATTTATTTCCGATGTTTCATTATCATCTAACTCTTTATTATATTTAGTAGTCATTTCTTCTTTAATTTCAGTTGTAATACTTGGTTGCTTATCTTTATCTTTGTTAATAACTGCTAGTCTTTCAGCTAATTCTTTAGGTACTAATACCCCCATTGCTGCACAATTTTCAACTACTGATAAAGCTTCATTAGCTATATAAAATAAGATAGTAGCCATGATTAAACCACCACTTAAATTAAGTATCTGATCCATAACATTAGAAACAATTATGATAAAAAAGATTAATATTTTACGTCCAAAACCGAATAGTCCTTTTCTCGACCATAGTCTACCATCTTTAATTGCTTTTATAATTCCTGTGACAATGTCTAGTCCCATCAAAAGAATAAGTACGTACAAAAGCTTTAAATCTCCTGCATAGAAAAATGTTCTAAATTCTTCAGTTTGAACGATACTTACTTCTGTCTTTTCCAAGTAGTCCACCTCTATTCTGCATTAGTTTCAGTTGTTTCTTTCACATACTCTAAAAGAGTTGTTAATTTGGCTGGTTTAACTGTCACTTTTTCACTAATAATACCGAATTCATAATTTAATTCGTTTAAGCTATTCAAACGACTAGCAAGTGCTTTAACTTTATCTAAATCATCAAATTTAGTTGCGATGTTTACATTACTAGTTGGATAGAATTGACCTCTGAAGTCATTATCTAAAACAGCTTCTTCTCCCTTTTCATTCACTTGTACTAAGATATAACTTTCTGTGTTTTTTACGATTTCATTTGCCATGATAAATTCCTCCTAAAATTTGGTATAAAAATAGTGCTAAAGGTTACTCTCCTTCAGCACTTGTTTGTTCATTATTTTGTTGTTCTTCTTGCTCTCTAATTACTGCTCTTAACATTGCATTTTCTTGTGAAAGTTTAGCGTTTTGAGTAACTAACTCCTCGATAACATAATTCGGATTAGCTTGTAATTGTTTGTTCATTTAATCGTTCCTCCAATTTATCTACTTTTTCAATTAATTCTTGAATAGCTTTAGTGTTCCAAAACATGACTTCATTACCATCAAAACCATCACCATGTCGCCATTCGATGGGTATTTCCCTCTCAATAATAATTCCGTGATGATTACGCGCATAGTTTGTTTCTTTTTCCGAATTTAACTTGTATGAATATAGTTGTAAGTCATTTCTAAATGCGTCTAATACACTATAATTCCATTCTTTAATGTCATATTTGAATTTTTCAGATGACATAGCATGCCAATTAGCAAAGCGAATGTCTTGATATCCTATATTACCTCCATTATATAACAAGTTATTTGTTACTCTTAATTCATTTGTAGACACACCGATATAAAAGTTCCCACTCATCGTTTTTAACGAACCTGCTCTTATTTCATTAGCTGCAATACCTTGGTAATTAGGGTTTCCATCATTATATGCAGCACCATCTGTTACACGTAGCTCTCCTTGAGGTGCTACTAATGCATATAAATTTGTACCTTTAGCCGACCAATCTCCCCAAAGTCTGTTAGCATAAAAATCGCCTGTGCCTATATCACCGTTTTTGTTTGTTGCATAGATTGTACTATTAATAGAACTTTTGCTAAATCTCAAGCCTGAACCATATTGTGACGTATCACTTGAAACATTACCGTATTTAAGAACACCATCTGTGTATGCTCCACTATCGTTTTGTTTTACATACATAGCAAATTCGTTGTTACCAGTTCGGTTATCACGATATGGTCTGAAATAAATACTGTAGTTACTTTCAATATTTACAGTTAAGTTCGCATTTAAAATAATACGACTATAATCACTTTCTAAGGCTACTACACCATATGTTGAATGTAATCGTACACCTCTTGAAGTTTCATTATATTTAGTTGAGTGAAATTCTAACGTACCCGCTGTTTCATCCCCTGCACCAGCAAGCATAGTAGATAAACCTTTTTCAGTTAAATATAAATTATAACCAGTATCTATATTGGAAACTTGAATAGTACCTTTATTCATACCTAGTTTTAATCTTGCTGTATCTGTTTCATTCGCCCACGTTCTTGTAAACGAGCCATAAGATAAAATCGAGGTATTTCGTATATCAATATATTCTGAATTACTACCTCCACGAATACCCATGTTATTAACGTTAATGTCTAAACCTTCAGGACTTAAATTCAAACGGTTGATAATTTCATTCTTACCGACTTTATCATCCACTCTACTTGCCATCACATTGAAGTCTTTATTGACTGTAATATCTACTTTATCGCCTCTAAGTTGAATACCGTTTTTATCCATAGTGTAAGATTGGATATTACCGTTTTCATCGTAACTTAAATTTATCCCCTTAGTTGTAGCTGATATTTCTGAAATCACTTGAGATAACGTTTTACGACTAGCATTGAAATCTTCTTGACTAGCTTTTAATTGGATTTCTCTACCGTTTTGATTTATTTCAGTATTCATAACAGATAGTTTCTTTTCTGTATTTTCAGGAGCAGGTGTCCAGTCTGTTGCTATGTCGCCTTTTTCCATTTTTATTTTCGCGTTCTTGATTTCATTAGGTAAAATTGTGCTTTCGTCGAGATACTTAAAAGCAACTTTTATATATTTAGTTTTGTCGCCAAAAGTATATTTATAAGGGTCTGTAAATATATCATATGCGCTTTGATCTAATAATTCTTTGTTCTCATCAAATAAAAAGAAGTTAATTTTTAAAGTTTTATTTTTTATAGGTTCATTACATCTAAAAGTGTAAGTGACGTTACTTTCTACCTCTATAAAATAATTTAATCTTGCTCTATTTGACGGAGTAGGAGTTGGTATAGGCTCGCCCGTATCAGAATAAAAAGTACCGTACTCTAAATACTCATCAGGAAAGTAGTTGCGGCCACCAATACTTAAATTATCCATCTTGTCATCTGTATAAGTTTTAGCTTCATTAATACCACTGTTATATTCAATTACGCTTACTTTATCCTTAATTTCATTAGATAATTGTAAACGTTCACTATCTGCACTATCTAAACGTTCTACAATTCCATCTTTGTCTGTTTCATAATCAACACTTTTCACATAACTTTTTAATTGTTCTTGTGTGTCGATGCGTGACGCTTGAATTGCTTTCTCTATAACATCAGGAGCGCCTACCATATTGTTATTACTATCAACAGTTAAACCAAATTTGTCAGCAACTTTTGTCAGTGCTTCGTTAAATTTCTCATCTGTATATTGTGATTGGAGTAACTTTAATCGTTTATCAATAGAGATTTTAGCGTCAGTAACGTATTTATATAACGTTTGTAACTTTTCTCGATACACTGTAAATAAAGTTTGAGTATCAACTAACTTACCAATCGTTGCTGTATCTTCATCCATGCTATCTAAATTTGTCTTGATGTTTTGATAAACACTATCAACATCTGATAATGCTTGGTTTAAGTTCGCCTTTAAATCATCATCGACAAGATACTCATTATTTAACACATCGTACACATCATTTTGTAACTTACTGTGCTGAATAGTTAAATTAATGAAACTATTGTTTAAATCTCTATACATGACTTGTTCACGTCTAAGTCCACCGATTTTTTCTACATCATCAGCTGTTTGAGTGATCCATTTACCATCCCAGTAACGACGTAGTACTGCAACATCAGGGTTTGATGTGTCATACCATAATGTATCGTTTTGTGGGTTTTCTGGTGGTTCAGCACCTTTGAATATCTTACGTTCATAATATTCCATTTCCCCAGCTACAACGTTACTCACAATCGTATGAACGTTTGAGAAGTTGTCATTCAGTTTTTTAGTAATTTCATCTAATCTTTTGTTAAAGAATTCCCTTAACTTTGTTTCTTCATACTCAATGACGTTGCCAAACGTAAATTCACTCTCATCTGCTAACCAGTTGTACTTAATACCAATGACTTCTGCTTCTATATATAACGGTGGTCTGAAATCTCTGTCTTTCACTCTGACAATATCTCTTAGATGCACTGTTACATCGTTATAGTATTTATGAATATCTAGAGACGATACTTCATAGCTGATTGCTGCTTGATTACGCTTATTAAGTTCTGTTTTAGCAAGTGTGGTCAAACGTTTAAGTGTCATATTCTCGTCGTTACTTTCAGGCTCATATACATCCCAAATATAACGGTTAGGTAGTCCGAAAATCTCTTGTGCTTCATCATCCACTACAACCGTTTCAATTCTTGAGCCATCTTCTTTTTCAGGACCAACTGCAAGTAAAGCAGTTTTCACTTCAGATAGATCAATCGTTCTTGTCATACCTGTTAAGTCTTTACCTTTAGCGATTTCCTTACCTTTAAATAAGTTTTTAGGTTTAGCAATTGATACATAGCGATGTTCGACTGAATGAGCGCTTAACTCAATATAAAACTCAGGCACCATACTATAAGTAGTACAAAGCATATAAATTAAATCAAACGGATTTGTATGAGAAGTCCATGACGTTGTTCTATTGCCACCGTATTCAGTATCGTCAGACACTTCCCAGCCTGTATCAGCAAGTGTTTTAAGTAACGCTTGTGTCGTTGTATGTGCTTCAAACTTACCAGGTTTAATTGGCTTTGCTGTTTTCAAATCTTCTAAGTAACTTGCATTACATTCGATTTCAGTTGTACCGTCAAAATTATCTGCAATGTGGATGATAATAAATTCTCTGAATATACCGTTATTGTCTTGAGCGATAATACGATTACGTTCTCTTAATTTCTCTGCTCGAGTATTTTCAATTGTAAAATCAAAAGTTTCTGTTTTTTCTTCTACGTTCATACTCATTTCAGCATTAATCAATGCACCATCACTTTGACTAATGAAATCAATAATATTGTCATTAAAATCAAGTACATGTATTCCTACATTTTTCACTTCTCCACCTCCAATCTATAAATATCTGTCTTGCCAATAAACTGTCGTATCGTATGTGTTTTCAGGATAAATCATACATTCGTTCATCCCTTTATTTATATTGAAGAAATCACTACCAAATGTTTTTAAATCAAGCGCAGGATCTTCGTTAATTGTTACTGTCTTTTCTGCCATATTGATGTTGATTAAATCGCCTTCTTTAATAATCATGTCTCTTGCTTTAGGTGGTTTAGGTAAAATTTCACTTGTATAACTACCTAATAGATATGTTGGCATATGTTTATAAGTGCCATTTTTACCAATAAATACACTAACCGAAGCAATAGGTCGTTGATAAAATTTTCCGGCATCAATAAATTGTTTTTCATGCACATCTACTGGAATAATACGTTTTGGATATTCCACTTCATCAAATTTCCATGTTTTAACTTTGAAAGTCGTACCTACACGTTCTAATCGCATATAAATCACAATATCATCCCAGTTATAAAACATTGGAAGATTAGTATAATCATAAATTTTCTTTTGCACTCCATTTTGGTCATATAAACAAACGACAATATTTCCGATAGACTGACTTGCTCTAGGGTTTCTGTAACCTACTGAAGCTAACAAACGGTTATCTGCATCGTAAATGTATTGTGTAGCATGTGTTGAGCCTTTTTTCTTTTGATTAACATGTATTTTAAGCGTTGATTTAAAATCTTGTGCCGTTCTACCGAATGAACGTTTATATTCTGCACCGTTCCAACCTTCTGTGGCAGTTATCGAACTTTCATTTAGAACAAAACTATCTTTTGAGCCACTCAATGACATTGAGCCTCCAGTTGTACCACCAGTAAAAGTATCATTAATTGTTGTACTCGCTTGCTTTTTCCAAGTCGTAAAGTTACGCATTTCATCATTAAATAGAACTGGTGTATAATCTTCAACTTTCTTATCTAAATCATCATCACCAATCATAAAATAATCTTCGTTGTTCTTAGTGATAGAAAAGTAACTTGCATTCTTTAATGCAGTTGCTTGCACAATGATAGGGCTATCTGCTGTTCCTGTACTTACTACTGATACTTGGTCTGAAATAGCTGTATTTTTAGTACCTTCTACTGCGTATTTGTATGGATCAGCTAAAACTACATTGACTTTAAAAGTCCAAAAGCCTATTCTGTCTTTATTTAATTCAATTGGCCCTTCAATGTAAGCATTCCAATACCAATTTTGAGATGTGAATTGTAATTTAACCGCTTTATCATAATCAAAAAACTTAACAACTTCATTTAATACATCATCAAGTTTTTTCATTCCACCTGGAGACAAATAATCATTACGAATAATAAGTGGTAACTCAAATCTATATTCTTTTAACCTTCTACTTTTAACAATACTTCCAGGTCTTCCTAGAATTTCTTCAGTTTCAACCTCAAAATTAAAAGAGGGTATTTCAAACCCTCTTTCAACAATTAACCACGGAAGTGTTTTATTATTTACTTTTATTGTATCGAGCAATTACATTACCTCCCCTGGTTTAAATCTTGATTTTCTTTGTTTTTGTCTGTTGTACTTGTCTATGGCATTAAAAACTTGACGTTCATGAGCGAATTGATCAATAGATGGCTCGAAGTCTTTATCTGCAATTGTTTGATTGCTTCTTGCTATGTCTGCTAACACATTGATTTGTTGTTGTTGTAACTCAATCATTTTTATTAACATTTCTGTATCATTACTACTTGATGAAGTGATTCTATTACTAAAATTACTTGGTCGTTTGTTGCCAGATGTTTTACTACCTTCAATGTCTTTGGCAGCAAGTGCTAACAATTTCATTGCATCTGTTCTTCTATTAGGATCAGTCGGAATTACCCACTCAGGATAACCACCTTCTGCAATGTTGTACCAACCTGCATTTTTGATTAAGCCACCTGTGGCGTAACCATGACCATGACCGATAACTTGTAACATTCCCGTTCTACCATAACGTTTTTTAGCGTAATTAATGGCTGCCATAGCATTGTCTAAACCATTCATAATATTGCCATGACCTGGTAATTTATTTGCAGCAAACGTTGGCGGGATAACTTGTAATAAACCTCTTGCAAGATTTCCTGTTCTATTGTTTATATCTCCGATATTCCCTTGAACAGCACCTGCATTACCGCCACTTTCTGTTTGTATTTGTCTTATCCATGCATTTACATATGCCGAAGTGGTTGGTAAGCCATTTGCCTTTAATGCTTGTTTAATTTCAGGTTTCCATTTGTTTGCAGCTTTTGAGCCTCCGCCTTTACTACCGTTATGTGATTTCAACCATTTAACTGGATCAATAGAATGTCCTGTCATTGAGCCGAAACCATGTTTATTCATTTCATAGTGTAAGTGAGGACCACTACTTGAACCTGTATTGCTAGATATACCAATAGCATCGCCCGGTTTAACACGTTGTCCATTTTTAACAAGCCATTTACTCAAGTGGCCAAAATAAGCATCATAAGGTTTCGCTCTTACGATAACATGTTTCCCAAAGCCTGATGCTGTATGTCTTGTTTCAACTTTACCGCCCATCGGCGTTAGGACTTTTTCATAAATATATGGTAAGTCAATACCTGGATGCGCCCAGTTAAACGGATAACCTGGCGGTGGACCGTTCGGACTGTATCTTGTAGTAATGTTATCAAGATACTTAATAAATCGACCGTCGCCATCGCCACCAGAAACGTCATCTAACCAACCACCGAATAATGACTTAACGCCTTCTTTAAGTTGTTTCCACATAGCGTCCCAAAGCATTTTAGGAATTTCACCATTAACCATACTAAAGTCAACGCCAAACTCTTTTAGGACTTTATTAACAAGTTTTCCAGGACTACCAACGTATTGTAATAAGTCGCCTGCTTTCTCTTTGGCCCATGTTCCTGCAGCGCCTAAAGCACCTTTAGTAGTGTTAATCATTTTCTTAGCGCCGTCACTAAGTGATTTAACCGTGTGTTTAGCACCTGAACCTATATTTTTAGTTTTATCAGTAACGTATTTCCAAGCTTCTTTCGCAGCGCCTCCAGCACCACCTGCACCAAAACCACCTTGTCCCATCATCGCACCAGCATCAAATGTAGGATGATTATGTTTTTTATGCTTTTTAGCATCTCTTAACATACGTTTTCTGACATCATCGCCATTTGTACCTATAGAGAACTTAGGGACAAGTCCTTGAGTTTGAAGCTTTTGAGTAGTTTTACCATTAATAACTTTATCGCCTTTACTTAAAGGAACTACAACATCTCTACCTTGTGGAGCAAATAAAGAGCCGTTTTTACGTTGAATTAATTCTTGATGTCCATTTCTACCTTTACCGTTACCTCTACCTTTATCGTTAACTGTCGCTAATGTAGGTTTATTAATTGAACCGTTGGTAATAAAGCTTTGAGTATGTGTGCTTTCTGTACCTGTAGAAAGTTTAGGTATTTTCTTGTCTATACCTAATTTTCCACCTACCCAGTTCACTGCACCAATCAATGAATTCAAACTTTTTTTAACCGCACTGACCATTCCAGTAATATGGCCTTTGATACGCCCAATAATGTTTTTTAGTCCGCTAGACATATTATTGAATGTATTTCTGACGCTATTCCATAAACCTTTAGCCATGTTTACTGTCGTATTCTTGATACTACGCCATGTGTTTGACATAAAGCCTTTAACACGATTAAAGATATTACGTGTACCTCTATAAAGACTGTTAAATGTGTTACGAACACCAGTCCATAATGATTTAGCATAACGAACAGTTGCGTTTTTGATATTACGCCACACATTACTCATGAAGTTCTTAACTTTATTGAAAATACTTCGAGTGCCTCTCGACAAGCTATTCCAAATGTTTTTAACACCTGACCAAAGACATTTCGCAAAACGGATAGTAGTGTTTTTGATATTCTTCCAAACATTACTCATAAACCTTTTAAGCTTGTCAAAGATGTTACGTGAGAATTTATAAAGGCTATTAAATATTTTCTTAACTCCTGAACTTAATCCTTTAACAAGAGAGATCACTTTATTTTTAATGTAAGTCCATGCTTTTACAATCCATGTTTTTAAAGTGTTAATAATTTTCTTAACGCCACTACTCAAACCACGAATTGCGTTAATGACACCTTTTTTAATTAGATTCCATGTTTTTAAAGAAACATTTTTAATGAAGTTCCAAGCTGAAACGATAAATCTTTTTAAAGTATTTATAATAGCTTTAGCACCTGAAACTAAACTTCTAATAATTTTTAGAACGCCAGTTTTAATGGCATTCCATGTTCTAAGAGAAGTGTTTTTTATGAAATTCCATAAGGTGCTAAAGAACGCTTTCAAACTATTGAAGATATTTCTAATACTGTTTACTAAAGTCTTAGCTATTACAACTATTCCAGTTTTAATTAAATTCCATGTTCTTAAACTGTTTGTTTTAATAGCGTTCCATATAGCTAAAATAATGTTTTTCAACGCTTGAATAGGATGTTGAATTGCATATTTAATTGCGTTCCATGTTACTTGTGCAGCAGCTTTTAAAGCGTTCCAAATAACAATACTTGCAGTCTTAATCGCAGTCCAAATACCTATAATGTAAGGCTTTAAGAAACCAAATACAGCTATTGCAGTATTTTTAATAGAATTCCACGCGTTTATTACAAAATTACGGAATGTTTCGTTGTTCTTCCACAAAGCAATAATACCAGCAGTTAAAGCACCAATAACAGTTATTGCAATACCAACTGGACCAGTCATAAATCTAAGTGCTAAACCTAATCCTCTTGTAGCTAATGCTGCACCTCTAGTGACAACTGCCCAAGCTTTAGTAGCAACCATAGATAATTTTGTTTTTAAAGTTGCCAAGCCTTGAGAAGTAGCAATTTTAGCCACTGCAAAACGATAACCATTAGCTATGGCTGTTGCTGTAGTTGTAACGCCAGTCCAAATTCTAGTCGCTAAAGTGGATAACTTTGTTTTTACTGCACTTAACGCTTGACCTGTACTTAAACTTGCAATAGCAAATCTATATGTGTTAGCTACTGCTGTAGCTGTTGCAGTAACACCTTTCCATAAAGTTGTTGCGACTGTAGCAATTTTAGTCCCTAGACCTAAACCTGCAAAAGCAGTTCTTGCTAACGCGATTTGTGGTACTAAAGCCATCAATGTTCCACCAACAACTGTGAGTACACCGATAAAACCACCTATTGCAGGATGAGCGTTCACTAATTTAGCGATGAAACCTGTAATCGCAGTAGTAACTCTTAAAACGATTGCTCCTACTGGTGCTAGGCCTTTAACTAAACCTACAATAATAGAACCTATGTTTTTAAGAAGTTGCCAAACAATAGGACCGTTAGTTTCAATATATTTTAAGAAGTTCTTAAAACCTTCAGTGTTTTTTAAATTTGCAGCCCATTCTTTAAAGGAGTTTGTTACTCCTTGCATACCTACTAAAACCTTATGAGAATGTCCTGCAAAAGCAGAGAATAGACTTATCATGCCACTAAATACATTACTGAAGATTTTACCTACAATCGGTAAGTTCGTTTTAGTGTACTGAATAAATTTAGCAATACCTTTATCTGTACTTGTACTATTTGCCCATGCGTTGAATTTATTCGCTAAATTTTCTATTTGTTTACCAGTCCAAGTAAATAAAGGACCGAATTGAGTGAATATATGAGTTATTCCATCTCCGACTTTCATAGCAGAGTTAAGTAAGTTTTGGAATACTGGTGGACCAATATTATTAATTAGTTTGAATGCATTATTAGCATTTTCAGAGGATTTAACCCAGTCACGCATTTTTTCGGAAGCTTGAGCAATTTGATGAGTTGTTTTAGTAATGAAAGGTGTTAGTCTTGTAAGTGCAATTTTGGCAATATTAATTCCGTTTGCCATTGAGTTAAAGATATCTGCTTGATTTGCTCTAACTAGATCTTTCCATTGATTTTGAAGACCATCTAGCACATATTGATAATTCTTGATTTCTCTAGTTGCTTTTAACTCTCCGTCTTCAAGCATTTGAAGTGCTGTAGTTGCTTGTCCACTAAATGCAGTTATCGCTGCAAAAGCAGTACCGTAAGCACCACCTAAACCAATTGCTCCACCTGCTGCCGCAGTTGCTGCACCACCAATACCAGCTATAGCACTTACTGCACTACCAGCAATTGGAATAATAGATGTAATGTTAGCAGTCAAACCACCAAAGCCAATACCATTAACCACATATCCTACATTTCTAAAGCTATCGCCGATTTTATCGATCTTACGTTGTGTGTCTTCCCATGCAGAACCCATGCGAGCAAACATACCACTGATTCCTGCTGCTTTTATTTGCTCTCTTTGGAATTCTTTCATCTCATCTGTAGTTTCGTCTATTCTATTTTGTAGAACATTGTAAGCCATAGCCTGCTGATAAACTTCTTTTTCTGCTTTATCCAATTTAGATGGTAATTGTGATACTTCACGATTTAGACTAGCATATGATTTTTCAGCGTCGTTTGCTTCTTTTTTAGCAACTTCCATTGATGTTTTAGCGCTTTCCATTGCTTCTTTATTAGCACTACTAAATTTTTGTAATTCTTCTTTAGCTTCAGAAGTCGCTATTTTGGATTCGTTCAAATCACGTTTTGCACTGTCTAATGAATTAGATAAATTATTATATTCTCTTTCAGCTTCTCCAACTTCAAAAGTTAAAGCTGATATTTCCCCTGCAGTTGCAGAGCTATCATTTTCTAATTCTTCCAACTTATTACTCAATTTATCGAACTCAGATTTAGCGTTTTTAGTTTTAGCGCTCAATGCTGTTACAATATTTTGCATTTGCTTTTGTGATTCTTGAGCTGATTTAACGTTGGATTTATGTTCTTTTAGTTCATTATTAAGTCCATCATAAGTTTTAGCTAAATTTTCGTAGTTCTTTTTAGCTTTTTGAGCATTACGTGCTGATTCTTCAAGCTTATCTGACATTGTTTCTTGAGAACGTCTTAATTGATCTAATTTCTTTTGCGCTTGTTCACTCATTCTACCTTGTTGAGTGAGTGTTTTATTTAAGCCTTCGATTTCAGTTTCATATTTTTCTACTGATTTTTCAGCTTTAGAGAAACTAGAGAGGTTTTTCTTCATCTCTGCATCTGTAGTTTGCAACTTACGTTTTAAGTTGGCCATTCCACGATCAATATCAGACGTGTCTAAACCAAGGTCGATGGTAAATCCTTTAATATCTCCCGCCATTTAATTCACTCTCCTTTCTTTAAAAATTAAAAAAGAGAGCCTATCTTGAAGCTCTAGGATCTTTTCCTGTAATTGCTCCAATTAGACTCTCGTTTGCAGAAACTTGCTTAACTTTAGATTTCTTCTTATTGTTCATAATGCGAAGTAACTGATAAATATCTGTATTATCAATTTCAGGCATTTTCCAACCATTTTCCATCAATTCTCTATAAAGAGTATCAAGGTATTCTGATTGTTTCTCATAAGTGAAATCTTCAGCGGTTAAACGAGAATCGTCTATTTCGTCGTCTTTCCCTCATCGCTTAAAACTCCACCTAACTGTTCCATAGCCACAGATAATACTTCTCTTGCGTCTGTGCCATCTTCGAATTCTTCAGCTGTGAATTGACCGTCATATAAGTCTCTAGCGATAAAGCTATATAACTTATCTAATAAATCGTCATCGAAGTCTCCACCAGATTTTTCTAATTTTTGGAACTCTTTACCTAAATTAATACCTTTACGCGCTACACTACCTTTAATAAATGCAGGTGCATGATATCTTTTTACTTCTCCATTTTCATCTCGTAATTCAACAAATTTATTCACTGCCATAATTTATATTCTCCTTTTCATCGGGTTTTCTGTTAGACCGAATAATTAGTTTTTAATATTTTTGTATACAAAAATGAGTCCGGGACATAAAGTTTCTGGATAAGTGAAAAAAGACAATTTCTATTGAAAT
>ERZ1023217.149-NODE-149-length-17091-cov-104.609357_pt1 | contig 17091 bp, 15 predicted proteins | sample MGYA00380448_ERZ1023217 | MGnify/ENA primary metagenome ERZ1023217 (study PRJEB33173, sample SAMEA4830360) | metagenome | study: EMG produced TPA metagenomics assembly of the PRJEB25223 data set...
ACGCTTGACGCTTGACGCTTGACGCTTTAAGACGGTTTAAAAAGACGGTAAACATATTATTGATGAGTTGATGATTTTGCCAATATGCTTTGCCATTTTAGCATAAATTTAGCACAAATTTTAAGTTGGTATAAAATTTATTTACGCTTTAGTAAAACATAAACCAACTAAGCATTAAAATTAAAATCGCCGCCATCACCCCTGCCAACACATCATCAATCAATATCCCAAATCCGCCAGAGACATTTTTATCCACCCATTTAATCGGAGGGGGCTTCATGATATCAAAAAAGCGAAACAGAGCAAAAGGGATAATGACATAAATCAATAAATTGATGGAGGATAATGTCTGCAATGCTTGATAATCCATTAAAAACACACTTGGCAAAAGCGAAATCCACATGCCCACCCATTCATCAAAGACAATATGCGGGTCATCGTGTACGCCCATCAGCTTTGAGGTTTTGCCACACACATAACTGCCAACCAAACAGCCAACCACCACAACCGCCAAAAATCCCCAAAATCCCAACAAAAGCATGGGTAAAGCAATCATAAGCCCGCCCACTGTTCCCCAAGTGCCGGGGGCTTTTTTGGGCAAACCTGTGCCAAGCCCAAGCCCAAGCCAATAAATCACCCTCTCCCAAGCCGTGGCGTCAGCAGGACAAGGCGGGCAAGGGTTTGCTTGACGAATGTCAGGTTTGTGGCTGGTCATTGCTTTTCCTATGTTACCGTCATCTCATGTTATTTTTCCCATGTTATCGCTGGTTTATCAATCATGCGATATTAACGATGGTCATTTTTAATGGGGGTAAGTTTTTAATGGGGTCAGTTTAAGTGGTGCGATTTAAAAATGCGTCCACCCTTGTACTGTAAAATCCACTTTTTGATGATTGTTCATCAATGTTAACCCTTGCTGTGCCACGATTTCACCAATGGCAAAGATGCTGTTTGGATATGATTGATTAAATTGTTTAAAATTTGCTTTTGTCATGGTCAAGCACAACTGATAATCATCGCCCCCATTGATTTGATGTTGCCATTTTTGGGCATGGGGCAAGGCATCAAGCAAGGCATGGCTGGGTATGGCATCAAGGTCAATCACCGCACCGACATTTGAAGCGGTCAAAATATGCCCCAAATCCTGCCCCAGACCGTCTGAGATGTCTATCATGCTATTTGCAAAGCCGATGAGCTGCCTGCCAAGTGCCACTTGTGGGGCGGGGTATTGCATGGCTTGGCGTAATTTTTCAGGCAAGCTCTCTGGTGGTCGGTTGGCGTGTCCGTATCCATGTAAATCGTCCAAAATCCCATGCAAAGCAAGGCTTGCCAGCCCCACCGTACCACTGACACACACCACATCGCCCACGCATGCCCCTTGGCGTGTGATTGCCTGCCCATGTGGCACAAATCCAAGTGCCGTTACTGAAATCGTTAAAATGGGTGAGCTTGTGGTGTCTCCCCCAATCAGCTCTACCCCAAACGGTGTGCAAGCAGCCGCCAAACCCCCTGCAAATGCCTGACAAAAGTCGTCATTTGCCATGGACTTTGGTAAAGATAAGCCCACCAAAATGGCATAAGGCGTCGCTCCCATGCTGGCAAGGTCGGACAGATTGACCGCCACCGATTTATAAGCGATGGCGTGGGGGCTGGTCTCATGGACAAAATGCCGCCCTGCCACCAGCGTATCCACACAACTGACCAGCTGGCTGTTGGGGGGAATGTTGCTGATGGCACAGTCATCACCAATGCCCAACACGGTATGTTGGTGGGGGGCGGTTAGGTGCTTAAAGTGGGTATGGATTAGGGAAAATTCGCTCATGGTGGGTGATGGGTTGATGGACAAAACTTAGCGGATAAAAAAGAGCAATCCGTGTTTTTATTTATCAGCTTGCACCTCTGGCTGACGCACATTTTTGGCAATCTTATCCATGACGGCATTGATAAGCTTATGAGCATCGGTTGCCCCAAAATGGACATTGAGCTTCATTGCTTCATCTAGCACCACTTTGTAGGGGATATGCAGGCTATGTTTAAGCTCATAAGTGCCAATGAGTAAAATGGCATGCTCGATGATGTCAAGTTTGGATAATTCTCTGTCAAGTTGGCTGGCAATCAGGGATTCTAATTCATCAATTTGGGCAGGGATATTACGCATCAGTTCATGATAATAGCCCAAATGTACGGTGTGCATGGCATTATCGGCACGAGTTCGGGCAGTGATGGTATGTGGCTCATTACCCCCTAGCAAATCTCGTCTTTGTTTGGCAAAGCGGTAATCGGTCATCAGCCATTCATAAAGACCTTGCACAGCAAAACGGCGAGCCTTGCGTACGGCGGTATGGCTGGTTTTATAGCCAGTTTCGTTGATGTCAAATTGGTCAGTGTGGGGGTTGGGTGTGGTCATATTCGGCCTTAAAATAATACTGCATTAAAATCATCTTTTAATGGGAAAATCATAAAAGTAGAATCCTAATAAGATACTACCTTTGTGATACAAATTAGGTGGACATTTTGGGTTAAAGAGCCTTTAACACGCTGACCATCTCAATGGCAGTCATGGCGGCCTCATAACCCTTATTGCCTGCTTTTGTGCCAGCTCGTTCAATGGTTTGTTCAATGTTTTCGGTGGTCAAAATGCCATTAATGACAGGAATGTCATGATGCAAAGCCACATGGCTTAAACCTTTGGCAGATTCATTGGCAACGATATCAAAATGCGGTGTCGCCCCACGGATAATCGCCCCAAGCACGACAATGGCGTCATAATTGCCCGTAACCGCCATGCGTTTGGCAGTCAAGGGCAACTCAAATGCCCCCGGCACACGCACAACCGTGATGTTCTCACCTAGCACGCCATGACGCAACAGAGCATCCAAAGCCCCCTCTACCAAACTTTCAACCAAAAAGCCATTAAAGCGACCAACGGCAATCCCAATACGCAGATTGGTATTTTCATGTAACGCACCATCAATATGGGTTACGGCATTTTTTTGTTCGGTATAAGTTGTCATAATCTACCCTCAAAAGATGTGTCTTTTAATTATCCTAACCATTTTATCATAATTTACCAGCAGTTACCCATAATTTGTTTAAGATCGTTTGTTTAATTGATATGATACTATAAAATTCACATAACTCAATAAAAGCTTAGGTAAATGACCGCAGGCTAATGGGCTAAATTGGGCGAATGGTAATGCCTTGGTTTGCCATAAATTCTTTGGCTTGTTTAATGGTATAATCACCAAAGTGAAAAATGCTGGCAGCCAATACCGCATCAGCCTTGCCTGTTAAGATACCATCTGCCAAATGCTGTAAATTGCCCACACCGCCTGAGGCGATGACAGGGATATTCACCAAATCACTGATGGTGCGTGTTAATAATAAATCGTAGCCTTGGCGTGTGCCATCACCATCCATGCTGGTTACCAAAAGCTCACCTGCACCCCGCTTAGTCATCTGTACCGCCCATTGTACCGCATCAATGCCTGTGGCTTTGCGTCCGCCATGAGTAAAAATCTCCCAATGGGGTTGCCCGTTGATGTTGCCCACTCGTTTGGCATCAATTGATACAACGATACACTGATTACCAAAACGGCTGGCAGCATCATTGACCAAATCAGGATTGGTAATGGCAGCAGAATTGATACCAACTTTATCAGCACCTGCATTTAATAAATTGCGAATGTCTTCAAGCTTACGCACGCCGCCGCCGACCGTCAGCGGAATAAAAATGGTACGAGCAATTTTCTCAACCATTTCATAGGTGGTATCTCGCCCATCTAAGCTTGCGGTAATATCCAAAAAGGTAATTTCATCAGCACCTTGGTCATTGTAGCGTTTGGCAACCTCAACAGGGTCGCCTGCGTCTTTAATGTCGATAAAATTGACGCCTTTAACAACACGGCCATTTTCGATATCCAAGCAAGGAATTAGGCGTTTGGCTAACATGATTTTCCTTAAACAATCAATAAACAAAGGTAAAAACGGTCAAATGCTTCCGTGATAAGCCATCAGCTTAACCGATAAAAGCATAAAAAGTACAGCTTATACCAAGCATTATAGCAAGTTCTACCATTGTTTTGCACATCAATTAAATGTCATGCATCAGTCAAGATGGGTTAATAGCGTTTCATCTGATCATATTTGATAAAAAATGTTATCAAAGGTCGGCACGCTTTAGTAAAATATGAAAAATTTTATCGCAATTTCCTTAAAATCTATTACAATATTGTTTTTATTTTATGTTGGGGCCGCCATGTCTGTTTATACGCACTTATCTGATGATGAATTTTTTGCCTTTTGTGGGCTGTTTGGGGTCAAGTTTCGCCGTGCTACCGCCATTGTTCAGGGCATCAAAAATTCAAATTGGTTCATCCAAACTGACAGTGATGAAGATGGTGAGTTTAGCCATGTTTTTACTTTATATGAAGAGCGTGTACCTGATGATATCATTAAAATGGCAACCATCATGCACACGCTCAAAGACAGGCTGCCGATTGCTGCACCACTTATCAAGATGACCGCCAAGGGCAATCATATTGGTGAGGACTGTGTGATGCGCTATGAAAATAAAGCCATCTTAATCGTCCCAAAGTTATCAGGCAGTCATCCTGTGCTGACAGATGTTGCCATGTGCCATGAAATGGGTAAGGCCTTGGCGACTTTGCATGAAACTTTAACAATCTTGCAGCCGAGCGAAGATTATGGCGTACCACTGTATGACTGGGCACATGTCAAGACGCGTGAGACGGCATTTATGCCAACCGATGAAGCCCGCCTCATGAACGATATCTGGACAGCCTATGCCAATCTGCCCCAAGATTTGCCCAAAGGCTTGTGCCATTTGGACATGTTTGCAGATAATACGCTGTGGGATTTTACGGGCGATACACCAAAGCTGACAGGACTGCTTGATTTTACCGAGGTGTCTGTTGAGCATTATCTGATGGACATTGCCATCACCATCAACGATTTTTGTACCACATGGGGCAATGCCAATGACGGCGAGAGCGTGAATTTTAACACGGACAAAATGACTGCTTTTATAGACGGCTATGAGAGTGTCCGCCCCTTAACGGACAACGAAAAAACCGCCTTGCCTGTGATGCTTGCCTATAGTGCCACCATTTTTTGGCTTTTGCGACTAAATGTCATTTATTACAACCGTGAACAAGGACGCACAGGTGACAACATCATGGTCAAAAATCCTGATTTGATGAAACGCTTGGCAAGCCATCATTGGGCAAAGGTGAAATAATCATGTGTCAACTGCTTGGAATGAATGCCAATACGCCCACTGACATTGGATTTAGCTTTACAGGGTTTAGAAAGCGTGGCGGACTTACCGACCATCATGAAGATGGCTTTGGCATTGTCTTTTTTGAGCGGACAGCATTGGGTGATATTGGGCTTCGTCAGTTTCATGATGATAAACCCAGCCATTTATCGCCTGTGGCTGATTTGGTGAATCATTATCCCATTGAAGCGATGAATGTGATTGCCCATATTCGCAAGGCAACCACAGGGGGTCATGGACTTGCCAATATTCATCCTTTTGTGCGAGAAGTGTGGGGAGAGCAATGGGCATTTGCCCATAATGGGCAGATGAGCGATGGCTTTATTCGTCGCACCCAAAGGCTGATGGCTAATGGTAATGCAGAACATTATGCACCTGTTGGCACCACAGACAGTGAGCTTGCGTTTTGTTATCTCTTAAACCGCCTAAAAGCAACCTTTAAAACACGCCCAACCGATGAGATGTTGTTTGCTTTTTTGACGGCACAGTGCCGATATTTGGCGGCAAATGGGCTGTTTAATTGCTTAATTTCAAATGGCAAATGGCAATTAGCGTATGCAGGCAGTTTGTTATTTTATTTGACACGCAAAGCGCCCTTTGGTGAGGCGACGCTGTCTGATGGCGAGATGACGGTGAATTTTAGTGATGTAACCACTGATAAAGATAAGGTTACAATTTTGGTAACCATTCCGCTGACTGACAATGAACAATGGCAGCAATTAGCGGTGGATGAATGTATCGTTTTTCACGATGGCGAGGTGGTGTTCAAAGACACCCCAAGCAAAAAAACATATCTAAGCATTGAAGATGGCATAAAGCTGGCACGCAGTGTCGGGGCTAGCGTATGAAAGATGCCAAAGACATTGCCCAAGCTGAGCTGAATTTTTGGCCAAGTTTTCAACAAATTAACCAAACCATGCCTCATCTGATGCCTTATGCTGATATTCATCGAGCCTTTGGCGAAACTTATCAAGGGGGACATTTGTCAGTATGGTTAAATGATTATTTTCAATTATCCAATATACACCCTTGTTTACAGATGGCAAATACACCGCTTAAATTCACTGCTCAAGATGATTTGCCACATGGCACAGCATACGAAATGTACATTCATCAAACCGCCAAAATTCCCACGCGTGATAATTTGCATGATTGGTTTGGGGCGTGCGTTTGGTCAGTATTTCCAAAATCCAAATCCATGCTAAATGCCAAGCATATTGCATATTTTGCCCATCAAAATACAGGCAATGGTCGAAACCGTGTGCGTGATACCATTACAGTTTTTGATGAAAATGGGGCAATTTTTGTGGTCAGCGAAGACGCCATTGGCACGCAGATTGGTGATGCCTTGGTGGCATTTGATTGGCAAAATTGTTTGGTTAATACACGCCAATACTGGCACCATCCGTCACAGCCAGATACGCACGCTAGAGTATTTGTCTTTGGGCATGCACTGCTTGAGCAACTGATTTCGCCTTATAAATCCTTATGTGCCCACACGCTTATTGTGCGTGTACCCAAAGCATTTTTTGAGCTATCGCAGCCTGAGCAATTAAAGTGTATTGACAAGATGTTATGTGAACAATTAAATGACTTTTTGGTAGAAGGTGTGACACCAAAGCATTTGCACCCATTGCCAATTTTGGGCGTACCACATTTTTGGGATAATGCCGATCCAAGTTTTTATCAAGATGCGTTTGTTTTTCGTGCAGGCCGACAAAATCAAACAAAAACCACATAGGTTTTATCATCATTGATTAATCAGTCTTATTAGGATAGATTAATCAATGATGGCTTAACAAACTGCCCATCAAAGCACTGCTTGCCATTTTATGTACCAAAACGCCCCAATGCTCGGATAAAATCAGCGGATGATGGTGCAAAATAAATCAAAACCAAAATCATGACATATAAAATAATATAACCAAACGGCTTTTTTATCTCAAAAAATTTAAAGGCAGTACCAGCTGATTTTTTTAGCCTTAAGCCATAAATATTGACGCTATAAATTTCATCCAAAATCAAATGAATCAGCGTGCCCATGAATAAGACCGCACCAAATAGCCAGCTGACAAAGGCCGTCAATTTTAGTCCATAAAACGCCCCACATACCAATAGTAGCCCAAACATTGCCATATAAGGCACAGAATGCACCATACCACGATGGACTGTTAGGCGACTAAAAGTTCCAAATAAGCCAAGCCTGAGTAATAAAAACGCCCCCATCCATAAAATCAAGGAGTCAATCAAAAGTTTGTCAGCGTGATAGCGGTTGGCGTATAAAATGGTGATGAGTGTTGAGATGACTAATGAGGCGATTAAAAAGCCTTGAGCGGCAGGCTTTGAGTGGTCAAGATCAATATCAGGCAACAGGCTACCTAATGTACCAACAGCCACACAAAGCACCGCTGTTGTTAAGCCATATAATTCAAAATAAAAACCAGAGGCGGCGATGATGGTGCTGCCAATAACGCCAGCGGTGAGATGTGTGTGAAAGTTTGCCATAGTTTAATTTAAACTGTGCTTTAAGCAAAATGTTAAAGCAAAAATCAACCAACAAAAAAGCCAGTCATGCGATCAGACTGGCTATTTGCTTCTTTGTAAGAAAAATATTGGCATCCCATAGGGGATTCGAACCCCTGTTACCGCCGTGAAAGGGCGGTGTCCTAGGCCTCTAGACGAATGGGACGCAAGTAAAAGTCCTTAGACTTTTAAATAAAACAGTCACTATTTTTAAATTAAAAAATGAGTAACTGCCAAAAATGTAAGAAATTGCCTAGGTGCTTACATTTTGTACTAGGTTAGTTATGGTGGAGCTAAGCGGAGTCGAACCGCTGACCCCTTGCATGCCATGCAAGTGCTCTACCAACTGAGCTATAGCCCCATACTAAGCTAATGACAGCGTATTATACAGAATAAATTTGAGCCGTCAAGCATTTTTTGCATTTTTTGAGCATTTTTTCAAAAATACAGGCAAAATACAGGCTTTGAGTACTGGGGCATAAGGCTTTGGTATTTAGGCTAAAAAATTAGGCTAGAAAATTTGGCAGAGATTTATTTTTCTCTTCTAATTTTTTGAGCTTTTTCTTGCCCAATCCACCGAGTATCTCACAAGCGTGCCGTAAGCGTGCCAAAGTCATGTCTGCACCGATGATGTACATGGAATTCATCACAGGTGTGCTTGAGGTCGAGCCTGCAATCGCCACAAAAAATGGCTGCATAAAATCTTTTAATTTAATGTCAAAATGTGCCGCCAAGCCTTTAAGGGTTTGGTAAATATTCTCTTCGCTCCAAATGGGCAAGTTTTCTAATTGCCAAGTCGCCAAATATAAAATTTCTAATATCTGCTCATTATCTAGGCTTTTGTGGGCAAAATCTTCGGCAGTGATGGCGGGCAGATTTTGAAAATAAAAACCCGCCCAGTTGATGGCATCGGATAATAAATTAATGCGTGGCTGAATGGCACGAGCGATGGCGGTGAGCTTATCATCATCGCTTGCCCATGCCAAGATTTTGTTTTTTAGGTCATCAACGGATAATGTCCGCAGATATTCACCGTTGAGCCAGTATAGCTTTTCAATATCAAAGACAGGACCGCCCAAGGAAATACGCTGGATATCAAAGCTTTGAATCATCTCATCTAGGGTGAATTTTTCTTGTTCATTTGGCAAACTGTAACCCATGCGACCCAGATAATTCATCAATGCCTCAGGGAGTATGCCTGCATCTCGATAGTAGGTAATGGAGGTTGGATTTTTACGCTTAGACAGCTTAGATTTATCGGGGTTTCTAAGTAGTGGCATATGACAAAGCTCTGGCATTTGCCAGCCAAAATATTCATATAACAGCTGATGCTTGGGTGCTGAGGGCAACCACTCTTCACCACGCAAAACATGGGTGATTTGCATCAAATGGTCATCAACCACATTGGCAAGATGGTAAGTCGGCAGACCGTCAGTTTTTAGCAAAACCTGCATATCTACCTGTTCCCAAGGAATGACAACCTCACCACGCAGCATATCTTTGATGGTACAAACGCCGCTTGATGGTACACGCATACGAATCACAAATGGTTTGCCTTGGGCGACCAACGCATCTGATTCTTCTCGTGATAAATTGGCATAGCGACCATCGTATTTAACGGGCAAACCTGCTGCCATCTGTGCTTCTCGCATGGCATCAAGTTCTTCGGGTGTGCAAAAACAGCGAAATGCATGCCCATCATCTAACAGCTTTTCGGCGTATTTTTTATAAATATCGGTGCGTTCAGATTGACGATAAGGCGCATGCGGGCCGCCCACATCTGGACCTTCTGCCCAAGATAATCCAGCCCATTTTAGTGCATCTAGAATCATTTGTTCAGATTGCTTAGTAGAACGGACTTGGTCGGTATCTTCGATGCGTAAAATAAATTCACCACCCATGGATTTGGCGAATACTAAGTTAAACAGTGCAATATAAGCGGTGCCTACATGGGGAAAGCCAGTTGGGCTTGGTGCGATTCGGGTGCGTACAGGTCGTGTCATGATTTTCTCTAACTTAGGAAAATGAATTGTTTGTGCTATGATAACAAATCGCCACAGTTTTTGGTAGAGATAGCCACACGCTTTATAAAATGACGAAAAATATCGCAAAATGTACAAACAATCAATAAAGCACACAAAAAATTTTGATAAACTTCCCAAAACCCTTTGATTTATTGATAAAATAGTAAGGTTATGTTCCCATCTGATGATATTTTATTCGGCGAATAGATATCTAAGCAACTGGCATAGCATTCATCATTTTTGCTAAATAACCACAGTGAGCACCATGTCAAACACCATTTCCACCTCTGATGAATTTAGTCATACGACGGTTTTGTTACCAGAAACAGTTGCGATGGTGCTTGGTGTCAAACAATTAAACGATGTCACTTCAAAAGTTTCAGGTGTGTATGTGGATGCCACTTTTGGGCGTGGTGGACACAGTCGGCTTTTGCTTGAATATTTGGCACCTGAGGCAACTTTGGTGGTCTTTGATAAAGACCCAGAAGCCATCGCTGTCGCCAAAAGTCTGGCGGCACAAGATGCACGCATTAAGGTTGTGCATGACAGCTTTGCTCACTTAACAAAAAATTTACAGGCATTGGGTATTGATAAAATTGATGGATTGATGGCGGATTTGGGTGTCTCAAGCCCCCAGTTAGACGATGGAACTCGTGGCTTTAGTTTCATGCGTGATGGCGTGGTTGATATGCGTATGGATACCACACGAGGTGAGCCTGTCTGTGAGTGGTTGCAGCGTGTATCGGCAGATGAGCTGGCTGATGTGTTGTATAACTATGGCGAAGAACGCCATTCTCGTAAGATTGCACGAGCGATTAAGTCCATGCAAGATTACACCTCCACAAGGCAATTAGCCGAAGTCATCAAGCAAGCCCATCCTGCATGGCAAAAAGGCAAACATCCTGCCACTCAAAGCTTTCAGGCAATGCGTATTTTTATTAATAATGAGCTTGGAGATGTGGAGGCGTTTTTGGCACAAAGTATCGGGGTGCTAAAAGCAGGTGGTATGCTTGCGGTGATTAGTTTTCATTCGCTTGAAGATCGTTTGATTAAGCAGTTTTTGCAGCGTCACAGTCGTGGACAGTATGAAGAAGATGCACGCCTGCCGATCATCCCTAAGCGTCCAAAATATTTTGGTAAACCAAAGCGTATTGGGCCTTGTGATCAGGAAGTTAAAGCCAATCCCAGAGCTCGCAGTGCGTGGCTGCGTGGTGCTGTGCGTAGTGATGTCGCTTTGGTGGCACAAGACGAAGATTGATATATTTTATTTTGATAGGTAGCGATTTTCATGAGCAACACTCCTTTGATGACAACACTCAACTCAAGTATGACTTGGGTTTTGCGTTTGGTGTTGGCGGTTTTGGTTGTGATGATTTTTGCAACCGCTTTGGGCATCGTCACCCAAACCCAAGAGCGACACGAAACTTATATTGAATTACAAAAACGCAGTCGTGAATTAAATGAGCTAAAAATTGAAGAGCAAAGGTTGATGATTGAGCAGCAAACATTCAGTGCCACGCCGCAAGTTGCTCAGCGTGCCGTCAGTGAGCTTGGGATGTTTTTTCCGACCAATGAAAACCGCCGTGTCATCACGCCGAGTGCTAAGCCTGATCCTGAGCCAAGCCAAAATAGCGAGTAAAGCATGACCAAACAAAGAAAAAATTCAAAAACTGGCTCAGCGACGACAGCAGCGTCTTCACACCGTCCAAAGGCGTCTGCCAAGACTTTTGGGATTTTAACCAAAAAACGCATCAAAAAATCTGGTGCTAATTTGGCTGGTGGCAAGCAAGATGCTTGGCGATATTTGATCATTGGGGGGTTGATGCTGTGTATATTTATGGCAATTTTTGCACGCGCATTTTATCTACAGATCATTAATCCACAGTTTTTTATTGATAAAGGTGATGAGCTGATTACAGGCAAACGCACCGAACCTGCGTATCGAGGTGTCATCACAGATCGCGAGGGTGCGCCTTTGGCTGCCAATGCACCATTATATACGGTATTTTTTGATCCTTATGCCTATGCCGAAGAATATTATCGCTTGGACAATGAAATCAAAACCACCAAAAGTGAGACCGCCAAACAAAAAGCACTCAAAAAACTCAAAGAAATGGACTTGGTCAGGTTGGCAGCGACGGCAAATTATCCGCTTGAAAAACTTGAAGCGGCGGTTGGGATTGATCATACACTTGACACCTCTAATAGCCAAAAAGTCAAAGAAGCTTTGCCAAAAGGTGCAAGCTCACGCCGCTTGGTGCTATTAAACCGTGTATCACCTGAAGTTGCCAAATCCGTCACAGATTTGGGGTTATTTGCCATTGGTCGTGAGCAGTATTTTCAGCGCTATTATTTACAAGCTGAACCCAATGCACAGCTTTTGGGTTATATGGCTCAGTCAAGTGATAAATCTCAAGGTGGCTATATTGGGCGTGCAGGCATTGAGGCTAAATATAATGAGCGTTTGGCGGGCAAAGATGGCAAGGTACAGATTTTGCGTGGTACTGGTCGGCAGCCCATTCAAGAGATTGAGCAAATTGAACCGCTGATTGAAGGCGAAAACATTCGCTTGACAATTGACTCACGATTGCAGTATGTGCTTTATAAAGAGCTTGAGCAGGTTGGGCGTTTACAGTCGGCGCGTTCAAGCTCAGGCATGGTGGTTGATGTTAAGACGGGTGAAGTGCTGGCGATGGGGTCATGGCCATCTTTTAATTCTAATAATTTGTCCGAACGAGATGGTGCTAACGAAAGAAACCGCCCCGTGCTTGATGTGTTTGAGCCAGGTTCGGTGATGAAACCGTTCACAGTGGCCGCTGCACTTGAATCGGGTGAATACACCACAAATTCTGTGATTGATACAAGCCCAGGCAGTATGTCGGTAGGTGGATATACGATCCGAGATAGCGGTAATTATGGTGTTATCACGCTAGATAAACTGATTCAAAAATCCAGTAATGTTGCCTCAACAAAAATTGCGTTAAATTTACCGACTGATGCTATCGCTAATATGCAGCTTAAATTTGGTTTTGGTAGTAAGACGGCACTGGATTTCCCTGCTGAGGCATCGGGACGAGTTAGTATTCCAAAAGAGCGTGAGCTGGCACGCCGTGCAACACTAAGTTATGGCTATGGTCAGCAAGTAACATTAGCACAGTTGACCCAAGCTTATGCAGCACTTGGCAATCAGGGGCTGATGCAGCCGTTAAAACTTGTCAAAGATCAAAAAACGCCCGAACCTACCCAAGTCATTCATGCAGGTCATGCCGAAGCCATTGTGCGTATGATGGAGCTTGTGACAGGACCAGGTAGCACAGGTCAAGCCGCCGCCATCAATGGCTATCGTGTGGCTGGTAAAACAGGTACCAGTCGGCGTACCAATCCACAAGGTGGTTATTACACCGATCAGCATCGTGCGATTTTTGTTGGCTTAGCACCTGCGTCAGATCCACGCTTTGTGGTGGTAATCTTGGTTGAAGACCCACGCCGCCAATCGTATGCAGGGCAAGTATCAGCACCAGTATTCCACCAAGTGATGAAAGAGGCACTACGCTTATATAATGTGCCTTATGATAAGCCTTTACGGGTGTTATCACCCTAAACTAACCGATGAATTTAGCTGATTAAGGATGTATGATGACGCCAATAAGTTTTCGTGAAGTGATCCAAAAAGCGGTGGCCACTCCCCACACTGTGGCGGCAGAACTTGGTTTGATGGCACTTGAGTCTGTGTTTTCGCCGATTTTGGCGTGTCAATTTGACCAATTTTGCTTGGATAGTCGTAAGATTGGCGTAGATGATGGTTTTGTACTGTTAAAAAGTAGTCGTCAAGATGCTCAAACAAACCTAAATAATGCCAATCGTTATCTTATGTCGGTCAAAGACAGTGCGGCATTTGTCATCAGTGAGTTTGATTTGGCGGGGCTGGATTTAGATGGCATACAAATTCCTATCGTTAGTGTGCCAAATATTCGCACCTATTTGGGTGATTTGATTGCTGCTCGCCTTCAGCTACATCATGCCGTGGCATTGCCCAAGATTATTGCGGTAACAGGCACTAATGGCAAAACCACGGTCAGTCAGCTGATCGCACAGCTTTGTCAAGCGTCTGGCATCAGCTCTGCTGTGATGGGGACGGCAGGTAATGGGCGACTGGGTCAACTGATGCAGTCCACCAACACCACAGGCGATGTGCTATTGACACATACTTTTATCCATCAAATGGCACAAGAAGGCGTACAAATGATTGCACTTGAGGCAAGCTCACATGGGCTTGATCAGTATCGCTTACAAGGCGTACCAATTATCGGTGCTGTTTATACCAATTTATCCCGAGATCATTTGGATTATCATGCTGATATGGCGTCTTATCGTGATGCCAAAGCCAAGCTTTTTGATCAATCATTGTTCCCAACACTAAGATTTGGTGTGGTGAATTTAGACGATGAGTCTGCTTTATTTGATTATGAGACTGCAGATTTTCAGATGATTGGATATAGCCAACAAAAGCCAAACGCTGATTTTTATGCCAAAGCGGTACGCCCAAGCCTTGATTGTGTTGAGATTGAGGTACAAACACCTCAAGGTGAGATGACGGCTATCAGTCCTTTACTTGGGCTGTTTAATGTGGATAATTTGCTTGCCAGTATGGCGGCATTTACAGCTTTAAACCCTGCAAGGGCAGCAGATTTGCCAAATTTGATTACTCAATTACAAGGCGCAAGAGGGCGTATGCAGCGCGCACCATCTCAGACAGGCGCTTTTATTGTTGATTATGCACACACGCCCGACGCACTTAAGCAAGTCTTATCAAGTCTGCGTCGCCACTGTACGGGCCAGCTGATTGCAGTCTTTGGGTGTGGTGGTGATCGTGATCGAGGTAAACGCCCGCAGATGACCCAAGCAGGTTTGGCGTATGCAGATCAAGTGATTTTGACTGCTGATAATCCGCGTTCTGAATCGCCATCTGCCATCTTAGCAGATATGCAAAAAGGGCTGTCTTGTGAGGATCATTACAAAATCATCATCGAGCCTGATCGTAAAAAAGCCATCGAATTGGCGGTTAAAACCGCAGGCAAAACCGATATCGTTGTGATTGCAGGTAAGGGGCATGAAACTTATCAAGAAATCCAAGGCGTGCGTTATGATTTTGATGATTTGGCAGTATTGGGCGAGTTTTTACAAAAATATCAAAAATAAAAAGTAATAAAAGGCAATCACATGACAAATTCAAGTGTGTATGTTTGGCACCAAGATAACCTAAAACAAGCCACACAGGGGCAGTGGCATCACAGTGATAAGGCTGAGATTTACGCCCATCGTATTGTGACTGATACACGCCAAATCCAAGCAGGCGATGTTTTTTTGGCAATCAAAGGTGAGCGATTTGATGCGCATGATTTTATCCAAAATGCGTATCAGCAAGGTGCATCTGCGGCGATTGTTGAGCGTGTTGTTGATTGCGATATACCGCAGCTTTTGGTGGCAGATACGAAGCTTGCTTTGGGGAATTTGGGCAGGTTTCGGCGAGACGCTCACCCTGATTTGACGGTCATTGCCTTGACTGGCTCTAGTGGCAAGACGACGACCAAAGAGATGATTGGTGCTATTTTAAGCCAAATTGCACCGACGCTCATCACTCGTGGTAATTTAAATAATGATCTTGGCGTGCCGATGATGTTGCTTGAGCTGACGGATGAGCATCGTTTTTTGGTGATAGAGCTTGGGGCAAATCATTTGGGTGAGATTGCTTATACAGCGTCAATGGTGCGTCCTGATGTGGCGTTGATATTAAATATCGGCACCGCACATCTGGGCGAGTTTGGTGGTCGGGCTAATATTGCATGTGCCAAATCAGAGATTTATTCGGCACTAACCAATCAGGGCGTGGCAATTTTACCGTTTTCAGATGACTTTTATCCAGAGCTTTTAAAGCAAGCGTCTCAATTTACAAAGCTGCATTTATCGTTTGGTGAGCGTGCCGTGCCGATTGAGCAAGCGGGGCTTGAAGAAACGGATCAAGCTATGCTTCAAGCCGAAGGTATCAGCTCGGTGCTGATGATGGGGGATTTATTTGCTGATGATATCGAAACTTTTGCCACGCACAGCACATTTACTCTAAATACCAATATTGATATTGATCAAATTGACAGCTTGCCTGTTCATCTACCGTTCATTGGTGAGCATAATGTGGCGAATGCGTTAGCGGCAGCTTCGGCGACTTTTGCACTGGGTGTACCACTTGAACAAATCGCCAAAGGGCTTCTGCGTGCGACGCCACCAAAGGGTCGTTTGATGCGTCTGTCAATGGACGGATATTGCATTATTGATGATACTTATAATGCCAACCCAACTTCTATGCTCGCTGCAGCAAAAGTGCTTGAAGCTGAATTGGACACTAAGATATTGGTGCTTGGTGATATCTTTGAGTTAGGAGATGCGGCAGATGATGAGCATACCAAACTGGGGCATCAGTTGGCTTTACTTGAGATTGATCATGTATTGACTTTGGGTAATCACATGGCACATACTGCCACTGCCATCAATGAACAAAAATCCATTGCCAGACATTATACAGATAAGCCAAGTCTTTTAAAGGATTTGCGTCAATTATTATCACATGGTTCTGCTACCGTGTTATTTAAAGGGTCTCGTGGCATGGCAATGGAGAGCCTGATTGCTGATTTGACCGCTTGTAACCATTAACAAATTAAGGATGCTTCATGTTGTATTGGCTATTACAGCAAACAGACATTGCCATCGGTTCATTGACTTTGCGGGCACTGCTTGCGGTGATTACATCGCTGCTTATTGTTGTCATTGGTGGTAAGCCTGTGATTCATTATCTGCGTACCTTAAAATACGGTCAAGCCGTGCGTGATGATGGACCAAAAACTCACCTTGCCAAACAAGGCACGCCTACGATGGGTGGGGTGCTGATTTTGGTGGCGATTGGTATTGCTACCTTAGCATGGGCGGATTTAAGTAATCCTTATGTTTGGATTTTGATGGTGGTCATGGTCATTTTTGGTGCGGTTGGCTGGGCAGATGATTGGCTAAAAATCAAGCACAAAAATCCCCAAGGACTGATTGCCCGAAAAAAATATTTTTGGCTATCGGTCGGTTCGCTATTTGCTGGCTGTTCCATGTATTATATCGCCACACAGCAAGATATCGCCACCATGATCGCCATGCAAGACATGCTAATTCCACTGTTTAAAGACATTGTGATTCCGTTTTCAGCGA
>ERZ1023217.154-NODE-154-length-16328-cov-19.485590_pt1 | contig 16328 bp, 23 predicted proteins | sample MGYA00380448_ERZ1023217 | MGnify/ENA primary metagenome ERZ1023217 (study PRJEB33173, sample SAMEA4830360) | metagenome | study: EMG produced TPA metagenomics assembly of the PRJEB25223 data set...
GACGCGGGTTCGAATCCCGCCGCCTCCATCTTATAGCTTGTAACCCTATTGGTTGAAAGCTTTTTATTTTTATTGCCACAGTATTGCCACAGTATTGCCACAGTATTGCCACAGATGTGCCACAATACAAAAAAAGACACCCTATTTTAGGATGTCATAGAATTTATGAAGTTTAAACTTTGCTTATACAAACAGATAAAATTATCTCTATCTAAATTGTTTTTATGTGATTTATAACAGTAGTTTTTATCGTTAATAGTAAGAAATTTTTGTAAAGTGTCTATACATAACTCTATTTCTTTTTCTGGATCGGCAAATTTAAAATTTTTGTTTTGGTTTTTTTCCCAATGATCTGCTAACATGTAAATGCAAAATAATCTAATTGAGTCCATTTCATAGTTTTCTAAATTAGATTGTTTATTTTCATTTTTTTCATTATCTTCTGTTCGTTTTTGACTTATTAAATTTTCACAATACTTTATAATAATAATGTTCATACAGTCAAAGTATTTATGCTTAAAATATTTGTCCTCGTTTTTGTATGTGAATCTTAATGCGGCTCTAAATTGATATAAATTCTTCATTTTATTTTCTGAAGAACCTGCAATTTCAAATAATGTCTTTCTCCACTCTGATTTAGAATCTAATTCATTCAACAAAGTTCTTTTATGATTATCTGTAGTATATTTGTAGACGAAAATAGCAACTAGTATTGGAGTTAATACTTTGAGCATTTCAAGGTAATCATTTTCTATGAACCAATGTCTGAAAGTTGTATCAAAACAAAATCGTATTAAGACTATCAAACAAAATATACTAATAATTATCGATATAACAGATAATATTGTTTTAAAAATTGACACTGAATTCTTCACCTCATAAATATTTAACTATTTCTTTTTGTGTACTAGGATATAAATGTCCATAACGTGTACTTACTTCTTCAATTGAAGAATGACCTAACCTTTGAGCGATAACCATTAAACTAGCACCATGATTAATTAAAAGTGACGCATGGCTATGGCGTATTTCGTGAATTACAATTTTAGGGAAGTCAGTAGGAAGTAACTTATAAGCATTAGTAAACCAACGATCAATTTTATTTTCACTAAATGCTTTGAAAAACGTGCCAAATAGAACGTAACTATCTTTATACATATTATGTTCTTTATACCAAGAATGATAATTTTTTAAATCATTCATCATATGAGTTGGCAAATATATATCACGTATACCAGCTTTAGTTTTAGGACTTGTTACTTCACCGTGATAATCAGTTTTATTGATATGTATATATTCTTCTTTAAAATTAATATCCTCCCAAGTCAATGCACGTACTTCACCTTTTCTTGCACCACTATAAAATAATAATTTAAAAAATACTTTTTGCTCTAAAGTAGGTAATACTTCATAGAACTGATTAAATTGATCTAAAGTCCAATAGTTAAAACGTTTATTTGATTCAACTTCAAAATTTCCAACTAACGAAGCAACATTATTTTGTAAACCATGATATTTCATGGCATGGTTAAGTAATGAAACAATAAATATGTGCATCTTTTTCAAATATTCACCCGAATGATTTTCTTTCAGTTTTCTATTTTGAAATTTCATTATATCTTGAGTAGTCATTTCAAATACATCAATGGACTTAAAATATGGTATTAAATGATTATTTAGATGTGTTTTTAAAGATTTAACACTAGATGATTTACGTCTAGCAGAATACCAATCTAAGTATTCATTTGCTAACTCATTAAAAGGCAATTTATTTATATGTCCTATACCTTCTAACTCATTCATAATCTCATTACATTTTTTTACAGCTTCTTTACGCTGCTTAAAGCCAGAGCGTTTAATTTCTTTTCTTTTATTGGTTCTATCATAATAGGTGATTCTAAAATAATATGTGCCACGTTGTTTATCTTTATAAATATTGTGAGAAATCTTTAAATCATGTTGCATAGTGGTCACTCCAATTACTCAATTAAGTTATCTAAGTTGTTTTTCTTTCTATAATCGTCAATGTAGTGCAAGATATCTTCATACATATCAGAAATGGTACTTAAAAATTCGTCTATATTTTTGTCACCTAAAAATTCTTTAGCTTTCGAATCTTCATAGTATTCTACAACTAATTCTTGAGCGCTTATGGTACGTCTGAAAGCAAATTCCGTTAAAGAATCAAGATCTCTATCACCTAAATCTATTTCGAGACGTAAATAGTATTCTAAAAGTTGGTTAAACAAATTAGAGTCAAAAGCTTCACTACCTCTTTCATAAAATGTAATTATCAAACGGGAGGCAGAAGACATCAGTTTATCACGTGAATCTTTGTCGTCTTCTAAATAATTATCTTGTAAAATTTCATTAACTTTCTCTTTAGCTATATTTTCTAGCTGTACTAAAAAATCACCATACAATAATTGATTGACAGTAATATTACCAAAGTTTGATATTTCTTTTAGTCTTTCTGCATTTGGCAAACTTTTTCCCTTTTCCCACATCGCTACATTACCCTTACTTGCTGAAAAAAGATTTCCAAAAGCTTCTTGAGTTTTCCCACTTTGCAACCTAATGTTTTTAATTCGTTCACCAACAAGTTTCTTATTATACATAAAGATGTCTCCTTGAATTTATGATTTGCTACATAGAATTATAATAAAATAAAAGTTCTAAAAAGTACAATATTTTCATTGACAGTATAAATTTATACATGCTATTATTAATTTGTAAGTTCTAAAAAGTTCTAAGTGAAGACTTTTAACTTACAAAAATTTTTAATATAAAGTTCTAAAAAGTTCAAAGGAGGGATTGTGATGACAAATTTAGCTTATCCAATTTTGTATATTGCTAGAAAAGAAAAAGGGGATACTCAAAAGGGAGTAGCACAGAAATTAGGAATAAGTCCTCAACGTTACCAACTTAAAGAAACTGGTAAAGCTAATTTCACTTTACCTGAAGCAAAAATTTTAAGTGAAATGTACGGAATGTCTATTGATGAATTATTTAGCAACGACATAAAAGTTGGTTCATAGGAGGTACAAGACACAATGAAACTATCAAAACTAATATTATACATTCGGCTTACATTAATACTGGTTTCCACAGCTTACTTAGTTTTTACATTAGGATTTTTTGCCGGATTCAATTTTGCTTTGCTAGTGTATTTAGGTAGCTTTGCACACATTTTATTCAGATTAGAGGATATGGAGGAAAAATATAATGAAAATTAAAGAATTTAAAAAGAAACATGGTAGAACAATTGCATTAATGCTTATTAGTGAACGTATTAAAAATAGAAATTTTAGTGAAGATGATAGAAATATACATGAATTTGAATTGATTCAATCATACATGATTCAGCACGGTGTGAATGATAAGTATATAGGTGAAATGGACATTTTAGATATGATTCAAGATTTTGAAATGATGATTCAAATGGCAGTATATTCAACTAATATTGTAAAGAAAATGACAGTCGATGAAAATTACAATATGGCCGAAGAAATTAGTTACTTCTCACGTGAAGATGATCTAAATAATTTATATCTTGCTAAGTTGGAGATTGAAAAATTAATCAAAGCTATTGAGAAGAATCGACCTGAATATAAAAATTTCTATAAATAGGAGTGATACAATGGCTGCTAAATTAGATGTGAATAAACAAAATATCATGCGAGCTATTGAATGGATCATAGTAAACGAAGAACGAATTATATTTGAAAGTCAAAATCAATTAAGTTTCTTTAGTCGTGGAGATTTAGAAAAAATCGACTACTGCAAACGTACTTTAGAAAGTTTAATTGAAGCTAAAGAAATCTATAACAAACAAAAAATTAGTTAGGAGAGTAAAAGATGGAAAATCTAAAATATCAAATCAAAAGTATAAAAGAAGAAGTGGAATGTACTAATATACTTTCAAAACTTAATGCAGTTAGAAATTTAATCGCTGATGAAATGGAACACATTGAAGAATATAAAGCAATGTTAGACAAAAAAGATGATGTAGTAGCTTCCTTCACTGCTGAACAAAATTTAGGACACAATTACATTATACAATCAGTTATTAATGGAATTTATAAAGATGTCGAATTAATGTATGAGGAAATCGGAAAGCATTACGAAAACGCAATGAAAGAAATAAAAAATACGTCATCTGAGAACTTTGGCGAGGAATCAGATAACGCATAGTTAAATAATCAATACATGAGGTAATCATGCAGATATATTTTATCATGATTGCCTCTTACTATTAAAGAGGTGTAAACATGAAAGAATTTAACATAATAAAATTAAAAAATGATTTTTATATAAATATTATACATTATAACAGTTTATATGCCAATTCATTTAAGAATTTTCAACACCATAAATGGTCGGATTGGTTGAATGAAATGCAAATACCAAGAATAAATACTGATAAATATAAACGTGGTTTAGTTTTGTATGGCGATGTTAAAGATGAAGAAGATTCTGAGGGCAATATTATAGAGAAATATCGCAAAGATTCTAATATCATAAATCGTTCAGTTATTACACTTGATTACGATAATATAAGTGATTTTAGAGCATTATACAACGCTATAAATAAGCGATTAAAAGGCGTTGCATGGTTTTATCATACAACGTATTCATGCACTGAAAACGAGCCTCGTATTCGTCTTATGATTCCACTTAGTGAGCCGATAAGTGCAGCAGATTATAGAAAATATTCAAAAGCACTTGCTGACTATATCGGTCATGAAGTAGATGAAGCTAGTTTTGTACCTTCACAAGTTATGGCTTTACCAGTTATTAAAGATAAAAATGTAGGATATGGATTCAAATATAATGACGCACTAGCAATGGATATTGAGTTTTTAAGTAAGTTAGAAGTGAAAGAATCTCAATCTGTACAAACAGATCAATATACAAAACACGATTCATCATATTGGCGTGAAAGAGCATTTGGTGTAGGTGAAGGGGAACGTAATCAAGCATTGGCTTCTATTATAGGCCACTTATTAAGACGATATGTAGACGCACATTTAGTATATGGCTTGGTGAGTGCTTGGGCCAAAACGTGTAGTCCACCGTTAAGCGATAAAGAAGTGAATCAAACATTTAATTCAATCTTGAGAATACACCTAAATAAATAGTGGAGGGATATAATGGCAGATGTACACAACATTACAGAAAAATTAATCGAAGAATATCATGAAGCAATGGAACAAGATGATAAATTTAACCATACTGGATTTAGTCGATTATTAGCTACTAAGTACAATATGATATTAATTGATGAGAACATTCATTTCTTTAACGGTGAATATTATGAACATCTTAATGAAGATACACTAAGACAATTGACGTATCGAGAAATGCCACAAATTAAAGAACATCAAAATAGGGAAGTACTCTTCAAAATTAAAGCGATGAAAAATGATTTTGAAGATAAAGAATTAGAGCCACATAAATTAGTTATTTCAAATGGCGTATTAAATTTAAAAACAAACCAACTCATGAAACACTCACCTACACATATTTCTACAAGTAAGGTTGACGTTGAATATATTGAAGGTGCTAAAAGTGAAGTATTAGAAAACTTTATTAAAAGTGTATCTGATGAAGATGAGCAGATAGAAAAATTGATATATCAAATTATTTCTTATTGTTTATATAAAGAAAATTTTTCAGAAAAGACCTTCTTCTTTTATAGCATGGGGACTAAAAATAAAAATGGTAGCAACGGAAAATCAACGCTATTACAGTTAATACGTAATTTTATTGGGGCTAGAAATACAACAGCATTGAAATTTAAAGACTTAGGCCATGAATTTAAGCCAGCACGATTAATGGGAAAAATGATTAATATTGATGATGATATGGATAACACATTCATTAAAGATACTGGAAATTATAAATCTATCGCAACTGGTCGTGCAATTAACGTAAATCCAAAAGGGAAACAAGATTTTGAATTTGTGCCACATAATAAATTATTGTTTGCTGGCAATAATATACCACCAGCAAGTGATAAATCATTCGGCTTTTATCGTCGTATGATTATTGTACCTATGAAACGTACATTTGGGGAAGGTGGCTATAAAAAAGAAATCGGACTTGATAGAAAATTGAATCAGCCACAAGTGATGTCAGCACTCTTAAATAAATGTTTGGAACATCTACCTGAATTATTAGAAACAGGTGAATTTATTAAAGTAGATGAAAGTGATGAACTGATTCAGAACTATCAATATGAAAATGAGCCAGTAAGACATTTCTTAGATATGGAAGGCAATAGACCGATTCACCCAGTCGATGGCAGGGCTAGAGAAGTAGCATATGAAATATATCGACAATAGGCTAAGCGTTATGGCTATGAAGTGATGAAAGTCCATAGCTTTACCAAAGAATTGATTAGATTAAGTTACACAGTTGAAAGAGTACACTCACCATATAAAGGTTATCAAATTGACTTTTATCATAAATCTAGTGAATACCTTTTTGATATAGCACCATATGATACTGATGATAAATATAATGATAGATCAAATATTATTGAGCCACGTAAAGGCAGCAAGCTATATAAGAAAATTAAATCTGTATCGCAGGAATAACGAAAAAAGTTACTTGATACGGTCAAAGTTACTTGATTAATCTCAAAACCGTTGAGAGAGTAAGGCTTAGGAACTAAGTAACTTTTAAATAAAATCAAGTAAGTTTATAAATTATCAAGTAACTTTTCTACTTGATGAAGTAACTTTTGATAGAATAACAAGTAACTTTTTAAAAACTTACTTTTAACTAAAAAGCCTTATATATCAATGGTTACAGGTATCTACTAAGTAACTTTTGCTAAAATCAAGTAACTTTTTATCTATATCCTGTGCATACACACATAAATAATCCTATTATGATTCAGCTGAACCACAACAGGAATATAAATATCCGTTTGGTTCAGGTGAACCAAAACCATTAAAACCACCACAATTGGCTTTATAGAGCCTTTTGTGGTATACTTTAGATAAGAAATTAGTACCAGGTAATAATTTTTATTGTAGACAATATAAGAGTGATAAGGTTTGGAAGTATAACACAAATCCAAACAATAAGTGTTGGATACATTACCGTGATGTGATTAAAAGATTAATATTAAAAAATGAAAAAAGAGGTTACTAAGTATGAGTAAAACAGTAAAAGAAAATTCAATCAGTATTTTTGATGAAAAAATTTATGGTAAAAGGTTACGTGCTAAAGAGGTTCAAAAACAATATGATCAGCTAGTAGATCGTATTAAAAAAATCAATGCTAAAATTATGCACTATCAACATCAAGATGAATTTGCCGAAGCTACAAAATTAAAGCGTCAACAAGCTGATTTAGAACAAGAGTTATTGAAATTAGATGAACAACTTAAAACATCGGATTACAGTATCACAGATGATGAATTCACATCATTCCACGATGCATATGATAGTGAAATGAAAGACATCAAAAAAACACATGAACAGTATCGAAAAGAGATGAAAAACAAACTTCAAGAAGTTGCAACCATTTATCGAAAAATGATTGAGAATAAGAATGAAGGTGGCAGACGTATATCACGATTACGCTATGTCAAACAAGAACAACAACACCCTAGTAACATTCACAATCAATACAAAGGTCAAATGCTTGCTGATGAAGTTAACATCGGTGGCAATACAACGCCTAGAGATTACTCATGATTACTTGAAGATATGTTAAAAGAAGAATCATTAGAGGACTTCCAAAAATATTACTTCAATAAAAAGAAGTGGTAAGGAGGTAATACGATGATCACAGCCATTAGATACAAAGGGAATAGAGCAAAGGTAACTGAAAATGGTGAAGATTTAATGATATTAGCTAGTTCAAGTAGTGTGCTTGTAGAACTGGCTGATGTAGATAATAAATTAAATATAGTGAGTGACTTTGAAGAAGGAGAAATTGAAACAAAAGCAGTTAAAAAAATTAAGTTTAATAAAAACAGTTGTGTCATGATGAATGGCAATTTGAACTTTATTATTGCTTCAAGTCAGAGAAATAACAGGGAGTTTATAGTTAAGAAAAACCATACACTCATTCATGCTTGGAAGAGTGGGGATCATGCAAAAGATAAAGCATTTGAACAGATCAAAAATAATAAAGTAGATAGTGTTGACGTGTATGTAAAAAATGCAGAAGGTAAAGACAATAGAGTAATTAACATGGGTGAAATTTTAGCTGTCTCTATCAATTTAAATAACGCTTAAAATAGCGTGGTTGAGCCTTTTATGTTATAATAAAGATATTAAAGATAATAAATATCTTTAATAACGAGCGCTCTTTGTTAAAGACTAAAATAGCTATGCGTTCCTCTTTCATTTGTTCAATTGAATTTCTATGTCTAAGGCATTTTTACAAGGTCATCACTTTAATATAGGTGATGGCCTTTCTTTTATAAGTGGTCTCGTATATGAGTGAGCCAATAGTTTACTTAGTAAGAAGGACAGGTAAACGAAAAACATTATGATGTAATTAATATGTGGTGGATTATATTAACTGCATAGTATAGATAACTCACAGTATGCAACCAAACAGCGTGTAGGTGAGTTGGTGAGTTATAGGATAGGTAGAGAATGTAGAGGTAACTATCATACAGTACAAGTAAACAGAGGCTATATATGAGTGCCTCACATAAGTTACAGGGCTATGATTATGTGACCGTATAAAAGTGTACGCTGCAAGTATAAAGGCCATATGTATTATTCCAATAGTGTTTAGGCAATACACTAAAATATATATATGAGCAAGCCAATATGTGTTAGAGATATTAATTATATTGAAGTAGAAGAAACAATTATGTTTATATCAAACATCAAAAATGTTTAGAAGAAATGAAGTAGAATAAAACAATTATCTTTTTATGTTAGAAGATAAAAGAATTAAGAAGATAATTCGTTAATTGAACAAAACAAAGTTGAGCTTTAGTTAAAGATATTAGAATGATAAAGAGAATGAAAATTATAAAAGTAAATGAGAAGTCAGAAAGTATTTTGAAATTCAGAAAGTGAAAGAGAATTTTGAAATGAGAAATGAAAATAATTTAAAATTGTTTTGTGATTTCGATTTGTATTTTGATTTGAAATAAAGAAAAGTTATTTAGATCAAGAAAGAATTATAAATAAAAAAGAATGAAGAATGATGATAGAAATGTTGAGAGAACAAACGTAACATAGAACAGTTTAAGATGCTGTTTCAGGCTTGTTATAAGGAAGATAAGAACAAGTAGGATAAATAGTATAGAGAACTGATTAAAAGCTAATGACAGGCTTATATGAAGCAATTAGAGAACATGATAATTGGTGAAGATAAATGTATATCAGTATAGATAGATAATGCTGAAAGACTGGATCGAAAGGTTAGATATGAACAATTTAGAAGTAATTTGTTTTAGCTACCATAACAAAATTCACGGTAGATAATTTTTTGAAGTTTTATTTTTTTAGAAAAACGAAATTACTTTTTTGAAAAATACTTTTTTCATTTTTTGCAGGGCTTTGATAACCCCCCACGCTTTATTTTTTGACGAAAAAACGAGCCGCACTTATCTTCGACCGAATGTTGAAAATGAAAGTTAAATATGCGGTGTAAAATCCAGTTATATCAAGCAATTTGAGCTAAGGGAGGGATAAAATGGCTAACAGAAAATTGTTGTCGCAACAAAAATCACGACTCACTAGAGAAGTACAAGAAAATAAGAAAGCAACGGAAGAAGCAATGAAACAGCTTACTCCTTTAAACGCAGAACCTCCAACGTGGTTAGATGATAGAGCAAAACAAGAATGGTTTAGAATATATCCATTACTAAAAGAGTTACCAATTGCCAGTTTAGATTTAGCGTTAGTGTCCGCATATTGCCAAGCCTATTCGGATTATATTCAAGCCACTGAACGTATGAAACAAGAAGGCGCAGTAATTGTTACTGAAAGAGGTACTAAATTAAATCAAAACCATGCTATTAAACGCGATGCACTGGCACAATTAAATAGTATTTCATCTAAGTTAGGTTTAACAGTAGAATCTAGACTAAAGATATTAGATCCTAAGAATGAAACTCCTAAGAAACAATCTGTATATGACCAATTCGGAATTTCAGATAACGACTAAACAAAAGTACAAAGCCAATCAGAAAATAAAATAGATAAAGTTTAAAGGAGTGCAGAACTGTTGCTGAAGAAAAGTAAAAATACTTTCAGTTACGAAAGAGAAGAAAGAATTTCAGAATATGAGTTGTTGGTTAAATACAATCCTCAATTTATAAACAGAAAATGCCAAGCACTCGAAGAACAAATAAATGCCATGTATCACCTGAACATCTCACATATGACTTGTGATGAAGCAACAGGTGTAGTTTTTACCAGTTATCCATTAGAGAAGTTAGTTATATGGATCGTTGAGAAAAAAGAAAAGTTGGAACGTTATAAAAATCAATCATTAGAACGCATGAATTTACTTAAAAGTATTGTCAGCACCTATCCATATGATGAGCAACAAGAGATAATGCACTATATGCGTACAAACGGTGTTTATAAGCCTTATAAAAGCATTGAGAAGTTATGTGAAGATTTATATAGAAACACGCACAAAGCTCGTGTAATGCGTCAGAGAGAGCATTTGAAAGAACAAAGAAAGTATTTTGATGAAGAAGTAGAGAAAGTTAGAACTACATTACAAACGCAAAGAGAGGAGCTAGTTATATGAGTTCTTTAAAGAGTTTCGATTATAAAATTCTGAGTGGATATATGGAAAACTATCAAACATTAGTTGATGAGTACCAAACACAAGCTAGCCAAATGACAGAACAGAGATACAATAGAGTTAAAAGTATCGTGAAAGGGATTACCGAAGTATATAACAATGCGACACTACAAGAGCAGCAATTAATTAAAATGTTATGGTGGGATAAGCAACCTTATGACATAATCGCAGATGTCTTAGGGATAACAGAGTACACAATTAAGCATGCTAGAGAAGTAATATTACAACGTGTTGCTGAAAGAAGTACATATTTATGATATATGACAAAAAAAGCGTTAGAGCCTTCATAATGAACTATGAACCACCGAAAGAAGAACCGCCCATGTATGAAGAGAATATAAATAATTTCTTTTCACTAGATCAACCTACAACATCGATAGAAACGAGCGATAATTTTGAAGAACATATATTTTTTAATGAATTATCGTCAGTAATTGAAAGCATTGGTACAGATAAAGAGTTCGTTGTTTTCGATTTGCTCGCTCATGGTTGGTCGTATGAGAAGATAGGAGAAATGCTCATGGTAACAAGTGGACGTGTTCGACAGATATTTAGTCGATTACTAGATAAGCTACCCTAAAAGGTGGCTTTTTCTATGTAGATATATATTTTAAGTAACATTAATTAGTGACTGTTTACGTGTTAGGGATATGTTAGGTAAGTATCATAAGTTATTTACGGATAAAAAAGAACTTGCATATGAAACGCCTGTTATTGTTAATATTGGTGATTGGCGAGAAGATGAGGAAGAAGAAAAACGTAAAGCACTAGATGAAATACATGAGCAGCACCCTAACAGAACAATGTTTATTGATGATGTAGCGTTAGATGACTGAAGAATGGTATGGATAAAAGAATAGCGCCATCTGTGAAATTAAATGATGATAGAGTATTCATTGAACAGAAATTATAGTTATTTAATTATATGTTTCATACAACAAGAAATATATGATTAAATATAGTAGTGTTATTATATATTATGAAAGGAAAATGTGTGGATATAATGAAAAAAAACTTGTTGCTTTACTTATTGTTTTTTATGACAGCTATGATATTTGTTACTATTTCATCTTATCTAGCAATAGCTGAGTTATCTAATTTTAAAAATGCTAAAGATACATTAACAATTTTTATTAGTATTATTGGACTTTTTGCTACCTTTGGTGGTGCATATTTAGGTGCTAAAATTTCAGGAGATAATGCTATAAAATTGCATAAGACAGAAATAAAAGAAAGATATGCCTTAGTTGATTTAATCGTAAGTGTTAATTTAATAACAGTTTATGATCATTATCATGATTTTGTAAATACAGAACAAATATTAAAAGAAAATATAACTAAAAAAACTGAAGAATTAAGCAGAATAATGGATATAGAATTTTTAATAAAAGAGTATGCAAAACCTATCATCTCATTGCTAGAAGATCGACAAATATACAACGGTTCGCCAAAATTGTATAAAAGTTTAGTGGAAATGTATAATGACTGTAATAGGATGTTATATCATATTGAAATAGTGAATTATATGGATAATTCAATTAGTCATCCTGAAGATAATAATTTAAAAAAAGAGGAAAAGGAATTTATTTTAAATACATATTATGATGAAGTTCATGAATTGGAAAAAGAAGGCAAAGAAATAAATTATTCTATTTTATCACAATATGTAGAATATAAATTTATTGGAAATTTACTAAAAAAAAGAACTGACGAAATTAATAACTGTATTCCAAAAGATAATAAAATAACTGATAATATAAGCTTTAAAAACGATAATAATCGAAAATTAAAAATTAAGTTATAATTTAAAAATTTCTATATTTGTAAAAATGGAAGGATAAAATAAGTTTATTTAAGAATAAAAGACAAAGGCATGAAAAATGTTAACTATAATAGGTAATTCGAGATGTTAATCATTGACAATTGCTAAGAATATTTTTTATAAATATAATTTATAGCTTTTATTAATAAACGTTGAGTCAATAAAGGTTCGACGTTTAAATTTTTATATTAAATTAGTACCAGGCACTAAAAGACGCTGAGAGACACATTATATTGCAGTGAGAAGTGGATTGATTTATAAAGATACGTTAAATGTTTTAACTATTATGATGAAAATTTAAATTAGGTGCATAAAAAGGGCATATATTTGAAATATAGAACAAATGTATGAATTAGCACACAGAAAAGTTAAATATCTTATCTTAAACATCACTCATAAAGTGGTGTTTTTTTGACAATTAGAAAGTTAAAAATAATAAGGGTAGGTGGACTACCCTAGTTATTAATTAATTGGTTCTACTTCGTCTAATATTTCATTTTGACGTTTTTCCATTGCTTCATATTCTTCGTCGCTTACATCTTCCTCAAACATTTTATCTGATAGATCAAAATATTCTTTTTGAAGTTTAGCTTCTTTTTCTTCTTGTGCTTTTCTATCAGCTTCTATTTGTTTATCAACTTCGTCATAATCTATCATTCCCGCGTCTGTACCAGGAGTTGATTCGGAAGAATTAGAATTATCATATACTGATTTTTCTTGACCACTCTCAACTCTCAAAGAACTTTCATAAGCTGCACTAGCAGGTCCCTCCATAACATTACCTTGAGGAATGACACCATTAGCTACTGCATTGTTATAAGCTTGAATTTTATCTGTTTCGCTATAATTACCATAGATAACTGACTCAAGAGTACCTCTATCTTTGATATTTGTTACATCAACATTTTGCGTATTTTGAGATTTTTCATTTGATGCGTTATCTTGGATATTTTGTTCATTATCATTTTGATTATTTTGTTTCTCGTTATTCTTTTCTTCTGCGTTTGAAGTATTTTGTTCTTCAGTAGAGTTATCTTCTTTTTCTTGAGATTTCTTTTCTTCTTTAGACTTTTTATCTTCTGATTTCTTTTCGGTTTTACTTTCCGACTTAGTATCAGAATCATTGTTAGATGTGTCGTCATTACCACATGCACCCAGAATTAAGGCACTGCTAAAAATTAAAGCTAAAAATTTTTTCATTATATATCTCCCCTTTGGTTTATTTTTAATAATAAGATTTTATAAAAACATGAATTTCTTATTTAAAAACAATTTTATCTTCGTCATAAGCATCAACTGAATAACCTACATATGCATGTGTTTTTAATATTAAATGTTTTGGTTCGCTTTTAAATTCATATTCATAAATATTAAATTTGAATTCTTCTGTTATTGTATGGTGTTCTTTTAATTCAACATTTGTGTGTAATGTAAATGTTTGTAATTCATTTTCTAAAACAGGAAATTGACTCTTTTTATCAGGATTTTCATATCTTTCTACTAAAGTTAATGAAACTTTGTTAATAGTTTGAGAAGAATTACCACCCTCTATTCTTACAATTCCTTCCAAAGTATCATTACTATGAATACTTTTATTTTTTACTAAAGTTTCAACCTTCACAGAGTTTATTCCAATAGAAGCAAGAAGATTTTCAAACATAGAACCAAATCCTTTCTGATTAAATATTTTAATTAAACAATTACCATAACACTAATCAATTCTGTGCAACTTATAAACCCTTAATGGCTCAAATTGAATAATATATTTACCATATCGAGTATATAAATAATTTTATCATTTTATTAATTTAAAATGTATAACGTATATAAAATATTAAGTTATTAATTATTTTAAGACGCTGAGCTTACCAATGCAGAATATAGGAGGCAGCCCTGCAAAAGAAAAAGATTAATTATAATAACCACCCTATATAAAAGTGATGCTTAACGAATACTGGTATTGAAACGTATCATCAAGTTAAATATAAGGGGAGTAAATATAATATAAGTTCTGTGACTAATGACAACGGAATGAATCAAACATTAACTATATTTGCAGTATTAGTTGAATGATAAAATATTTGCATGATAACATTGTCTTTAAAGGAGCGATGATAACGTGAATAACGTGAATTGTGAGATAGTATTAAAAAATGAACATTCGATAACGGTAAATAATTTCAATTGTGTTGAATACCGATTGGAAAGTGATGATAAAATGAGAATGTTTAAAAAAGAAGATATTGAAAGTTTAGATTTGATTGATGATATTACTTATACAATTATAGGTGCTACAATTGTAAAAATAAAAGGTGAACAAATTCTATATTTTCACTTTAAATAATGAATACTAAATTATAACAATCACCACTCTTTTTTATAATAAAGAAGTGGTTTTTTTACGCTGAGAGAAGCTCTGTGTTGCAGTGAGAATTTATTTTATGTATAAGTGTATTAAAAAAACGCCACAAATGAATGTGACGTTTCAGACATTCCGATTGTAAGATTTCAAGAACAACCTAAATTTCAAGATTTGCATTAATGACAATAAAGTCAATTATGGAATTAAAGAAAACTACCAAGATAAAAACATTTGGAGTATTCAACTGAAAGCAGGCGAATACAACTGATGTATCAATTTAATAGATTTTTGATACACCTATATTATAACATAATTTTAGTACTTGGTACTAATCTATGATGTGTTATAATTAATTTAAACAGTAAGGAGAGTGTTATTCAGTGAGCGCTTTGAAAGAATTAAATCAAGATACTGTACATTTTGTATGTGATGAGATTTTTAATTGGGATAAAAGAACTCAGGATTCATTATTAACTGCTGCAATAGGAAAAAGATATAACGACGATGATATTTTTTTAGTAGTAGATGTATTAACATCAGAAAATTATTTAAAGTATGAAAAGGATAAATTAGTTGATGTCGGAAACGCACGACAAAAATTGAAAAATATTGGATATTTAAAATAATCGTTGCCACAAATATGTCTTGTTTTTGCAATTTTAACATTTTATACTCAACGTCTAAATCAATTAAAACATTGATATGACAACATTTATAAAGGTTTTTAAATTTATTAATAATGCTATTTGTCAACTCCCGCCGCCTCCATCTCATAGCTTGTAACCCTATTGGTTGCAGGCTTTTTATTTTTATTGCTCCAATACAGCTCCAAATATGCCCCAATAAAAATGCGCCCTATAATTAAGATGCAATATTTTTGTATAAAACTATTTCATTTTTATCATTGTGAATTTCAAGGATAATATCATGAATTTTCTCATCTTCACTATAAGTATCTTTCATTTCATTATATTTAAAATATGCTAACTGTCTATTTGTTGAGTGATCAATAATTATTATATCTTTTCTTAAATAGTCACATTTTATTTCATAATCTGTTTCATTTATAATATTCCAGTTAAAAATTTTCATTTCATCACCTCATAAATATTTTACAATTTCTTTTTGTGTACTAGGATATAAATGTCCGTAACGTGTACTTATTTCTTCAATAGATAATGTCCTAATCTTTGTGCAATAACCATTAAACTAGTACCGTGATTAATCAAAAGTGACGCATGACTATGACGGATTTCATGAATTACAATTCTAGAAAAATAATTAGTTTAGACGATGTGTTTATGTCGAAAAAGATTATTGTGCGTTGAGAAGAATTTT
>ERZ1023217.156-NODE-156-length-16207-cov-30.855064_pt1 | contig 16207 bp, 40 predicted proteins | sample MGYA00380448_ERZ1023217 | MGnify/ENA primary metagenome ERZ1023217 (study PRJEB33173, sample SAMEA4830360) | metagenome | study: EMG produced TPA metagenomics assembly of the PRJEB25223 data set...
TTTGATCATCAAAATAAAGGTCATCACGTTGCAAGATATTATCTTCTAAAAAAGAAACAAGTCTAACGCGCTCTTTGTTAAAGATAACATTACCTGATTTGTATTTTTCTATATAGTTTGTAACATAATTAGGTATCTTCATGTTAAATCAGGTCCTTTCGCTTGTTCTTGCTTACGTCTTTCTTCGGCTTTTCTTTCTAAGTGGAATGATTTTTCTAATGCAAGTAATGATCCATTTACTTTATTCTTTTCTGCAATAGCTGGATTAGGTTTAACATATTCTTGCGATGCATTTTTAACTACTGTTATAGGTCCAGATTGTTCAATATAAATGTCCAAAGCATAAAATAACTTTAATAAGTTAATATATCGTTCTACTTTTTCTACTTCTATGTCATTATCTGCATCTATCTGCTGCAATAAGTAATCTTCAGAATCATTAATTCGTTTAATTTGACTAGGTGTTAATTTATCTTTGAGGTATTTATCCTTTTTCAAGCCCCTCCCCCCTTTGCTCATTTTTTTATTTTTTTATTTTTTTTGAAATGTCAAGCCCCCTTACGTATCTTTTTGATGAATAAATCTGTGGAGTTGACCCAAGCGCCGGTTTCCGCGAAGCCTTTTGTGGCGCGATTTATTTAGGTGGGGGGTATTTGACATTTTCTCGTTTACCACTGTTCGTCATTGAATTTATTCTTTCTATTGTTTGGATTATGTTCAAATCTTCCGTGACGTTTGTTGTGATGAAACTTGCATAACGTTCTTAAATTAGAAAGTTCATATGCTAAATCTGGTCTTATTTCTAACTCTTTGATATGGTCAACTTCTAGCGATTGTTTCTGATTAATCGTCAATCTACCTTCTGCATTACACATCACACATTCAAAATGATCTCTTGCTAATACTTTTAGTCTTGTCTTACGCCACTTAGCATTAGAGTAGAAACCTTTATTCTTTGTACGTTGTTCTATATAGTCCGCATATGCTTTACTCATCTTCATTAACTCCAAACAAAAAGACACACCACCTATGTGATGTGCCTGTACTTTATATACTATTTGATACTACTATAATACCTTATTGACAACCCGCACTTCTAGTATGTCGGAAGTGCGCTTAGTCAAAGCTTACCCAACCAATTCGTTTAGCTGTCTCTCTCATTAATTGGTTACGCATACGAAGTGTAGCATCTCTACTGATTACTTTGTTATCTTCCCTTGCCTTTGTTAACTCATGTGCAATGTCTGGCCACTCATATACTGTTAAGTCTTTCTCCCAGTATCTATAATCAACTATAAGCTTTTGTTCTTGAGTAGCGTCCTTATATACATCTTCAATAGCTTGTATGATTGCTTGTAGATTATTGTACTTCAAGTCACTATGTAACTTAGTAACTTCATTCTCTACTGGACTAGATGGTAAGTTACTCTTACCACCACCATGATTAGTATCTGCTGGTTGATATAGTAACTCATATCTTCTGAATACTAATTGCCCTTTCATATCTTCGTACTTCTCCCAGTACTCTTCTAACTTTGGTATGTCTGTCTTACCTAAGTTCATGTGCTACCTCCATTACTTAAACTGTTTCTTCGCTCTTTGTATTTCAAACTCCACATCTTCTATATCACAATCTCTCACGTACTTAGTAAACAGATACACATTCGTATATCTCTGTGCATCTAATTCCTGACGTAAGACTGTATTGTTACCTATCGCAATGAGTAGCAGTACGCCGAGTATAATGGTTAATGCTATCCACACTACTCACTCACCTCCACCCTAATTTTATTCAAATCAATCTGATCCCACTCACTAGCAAAGTCTTTAGGTGCAGTATCAATATCATCTTCGCTTTCTAACTTAATGATGAGTAGAGAAGTGAGATACTTCCCTAACTCATACATAGCGATTAAGAATAAATCTTTAAGTATGCATTTAAACATCATACTTACCTCCTAATCTATGATAGTTATGCCCACAATGATTACATCTCATATATTCGATTGGACTGCTATAATCTTTGGCCATTAGATTTCCACCTAACATTTTGCAATTAGGACATTCACTTAATCCTGTGATTTTCTTATATTTCTCTTTAGCTTCTTCCTTATCCTCTGCCTCTACCAACGTCATACGTTCATTCTCTCTAGGTTGTTCTACATCTACATACACATTACCTGCGTTATCTGTGAACTCTCTAATTAGGAATTGTGGCATGGTATCACTCCTTACCAAGTATTCTTTTAATCTCTGCTACTATGTCCTTCTTACACGTAGCCTTTATCTTTGTCTGTTGTTCCGTCTTGTCTTGCATGATTGACCTCCATCTTCTTGTTGTATGCATCAATGAGTTGATCGATAGTGTAGTACGATTTGGCAATGTGTATCGCTCTTAACGTTTGTTGCAATGGTTCTATGTCTTTGCTCAACGTTACATTTACAATACTTTTTAAATACCTTTCCACTTCACGTTCACGACTAAAATTCAAAATATATCCATTTCTATTTATAATCTTTGTCGCAAATTCAATTTCTTCATCTTCACTCCATATATCGCTATTGCCTAACGTTTGATTAGCAATACTCAATCCAAACGCCAACATGTCTGCTAACTCGTCTAACTGCACATCTAATGGCTTACCTGGTTTCTTCTTCCAATTCTTAAACGTTTCCAATGTGTTAAACCATTCAAAGAACTCAACAACATACGCAACCTTACTATTCTGTAAATTAAGTGTTGGAATTCTATCGTCGAATTCCTTTTGTATTTGTAATAGTTCTTTTAATTGTTCTACTGTTAATGTGTTCATTTATTGTTCCTCCCAGTATTTAATTAAAATATGCGAACAATATTCATCGTAAATTTCCGCCCAGTTAACTTGATAACCGACAACTTCATACTCTTTAATGCCATTTGATTTCACAAATTCATTTACATCTCTTTCTACTTTTGTTGATGTACGTTCAAATTCTTTAAACTTCCACATCACTACCACGCTCCAATCCACTTTCTACTTCTTCAATAGTTTCTTCAATTAATTCCATAAATTGTTCATCAGAATAATTATCATTATCGAAATATGCTTGCTCAATTCTTTCATAAGCCTCAGCTTTACGCTCAATCTCTTTAAAGTATTTAGGCGTTACAATTACGTGATTATTAATATCGCTTTGTTTTAAAAATTCTTCTGACGCTTTCGTATATCCTTCTTTATATATGTGTCTATCGCCATCACTAAAAATTACATGTACTTCTTTAACCATTTCCTACCCCTCATTCCATTTAGAATTCTCTTTCAATAGTCCAGCGTCCTTTAGATCATCATTCAAACTACGTGCCCCGTCCTCGTACCACACATTAGCAAGATACCTACCAAACACATCACTCTTGTATGTCTGTACGTAGATGTCTTTATGTTCTACACATTCTCTAGTGAACGCTGTTGCCTCTTTAAACTTATCCTGTCCTCTTTCTGGCGTATCGACACCTAGCAAACGTACACGACGTTTAGCGTAGGTATCAAAGCCATAATCGAGTAATATATCCAAAGTATCCCCGTCCACAACATGGGTGCATGTTGCTTTGTAGGTGTAGAGATTGTTGATGTCCATTAGTTATCCTCCAATAACTTTGGGTTTTCGTTAATTCTTTGTTTTATTACTGTCCAATCACAATTATATATTTTGGCAATTTTGCTAATACTTAACCCATTTTCCAAGTGCTGTTTTAATTCTTTTGTGCCAATGTTATATTTACGTTTCATCTTCATTCCTTTTCTTTTGCAATTAGCTTTAGCAATTTTATCTCTATGACTTTGTGCCAAAGATTTCCCTTTGTTATGATCTGACAAGTGTTGACTTGCTGTTAAGATGGTAAGGTTTGATTTTGAAGCATCTGATTTGTCGCCGTTAATATGATGAACGTGTTCAGTCGTTTCTAACTTTCTACCTAACCAATACATCATTAACAATCTGTGTACATGATATTTCTTGTCATGTACAGAAACACAAGGGTAAAAACCGTGCATATAAATTTTCTTATTGCTTGAAGTAGGTTTGTTTTGAACCCACAATATAGCTTTTTCTAATTCTTCATAATCTACTTTGCAATCACATTTATTATTAAATTTTATTCTTTTTTGTGAATTAACAATCAATATTTTTACTCCTCACTTAATAAGTTCTTATCTTCAAACACATTACCAATAACCCAATTTAATTCTGTGTGATAACCAATATCGTAATCCGTCATAGGGTAGAAACCACCGTTACTTTCATCTCTTTTAACAACAAAAATTTTAATACGTCCGTTTGTTCCATCTTGAGCTTTAACAATATCCCCTTCATAAATCTCGACACCATTTTTGTCTATCAAGCCTGTTGATTGCATAGCGTCATAGAAAAATATAGGGTGTGCAAATTGTCCTGTTGGTTCAAATATAGTTATTTCATCTTCGCCACGTTCTTTGTTTAAATCTAATTCTTCCCACTCGAGCATTTCTTTATTAGTTTTGTCCCATATCCTAAATTTAGGTATCATCTCAAACACTCCCTGTTCCTTTTAATATCGTTCTCATTAACTTTCATCGTCACTCTACTTCCTGCTACCTTAACCACAAAGCCTTTGACACCTAACTCACGTAACTCATGTTGTATTTGTGTAGGTGTCTTACCTTGTGTAGCATAGCGATAGCGTTGATTAATTGTGTTGGATAATATCATTACAACTCACCTACAATCGCATCTACGACATTAACAGTTACCGCATTACCAGCTTGTTTATATAGTTGGCTATTACTCACGCCACTATTTTTAGCTTTGTGAAATTGCTCATCTGTAAAGCCCTGTAATCGCCAACATTCTAAAGGTGTGAGTTTTCTAACCCTTAATTGATCAACAACAAGTAAAATAGCTGTTTTAAACCCTTCTGGTCTAGTTGTTAATGTAGGACTTAAACCGCTTTTATCAGTTGTTTTATTAAAAGCATTAATTGTGTAACCATCACGTATTTCTTCCATATTTTCTTTTATAGTTTCAACAGCTTGTTTGCCCATACGTCCATATTTTTCTTTAGCGATATGACCTAACTCTGACAAAAAGTAACTTTCATCTACATCTGTTTCTAAGATGTCAACTAGTCGTGTATCTACACTTGTTTGTTGTTTGAGTAGGTTAAATAACTTAGGTTCTTTCCATACGTCTTTACGTGTAACTAAGATGTATACTCGTTCTCTATTTTGTGGAACTCCCCAATATTTGCTGTTAAACAAGCCCCACTCGATGAAATACCCCAGTTCATCCAACGCTTGAACGATTGTTCCGTAAGTTCTCCCTTTGTCGTGTGAGAGTAGCCCTTTGACGTTTTCCAGTAATACATAAGATGGTTGGATCTCTTTAATCGCCCTCGCAATATGAAAGAAGATTGTCCCTCTTGTATCTTCAAACCCTCTGCGATTTCCTGCGATACTAAAGGCTTGGCAAGGAAAACCGCCTGTGATGAGGTCGACTTGTCCTCTGTATAATCGAAAATGTTCATCTGTAACGCTTGTGATGTCATCTAACTCCTCCTCATTTTCTGTATCGTATATCGCTCTATAACTTTGCTTTGCAAATTTATCTATCTCTGCAAACGCTACACATTCATGACCATGTCGTTCTAGTGCGGAACGAAAACCTCCAATACCACTACATATATCTATGAATTTCATGCGTTCAACTCCTCATATTCGTCCGCCCACACATACATGAGTCCGTCGCTCACGCATCTACTATTGCATCTTCTAGCGATATGTCGTCGGTCAATGAATAATACACTTTGTGCCTCTACCGTGCTTGCGAACTCCTCTACAATCTCATTGTTGCTATCTACTAGGTAAAGTGGTTTTGAACGCCCTGTATTTCTTCGATATAATCTGTACTTAGCAATAGTGGAAGGGAATAGGTTATCTGCTACAAGATTGTTGTATCTACTATCTCTAGGGTAGGCATGATAACCTGTCTTTAAACCACCTATAAACGTTTCATACACAATATCTGCTGCACGATATTTACTGTTCTTATAAATTACTGTGATTACGCCTTTACAACCATTACCGAACTTATACTTACCATTTGGCGTTTTCATTCTTCCTAAGTTGCTCACGTATAGATCGTACTTCTCGCTATATTTCCAAATCTCATCATCTGCGACAACTTTCTCGTTAAATTCTTGTTTCTTCTTAAATCTAGGTAGCGTATCTGAAAAGAAACATTTTAGTTTATCGTTATAGATACCATTCTTACTTTGATACCATAGTGTGTTGTGTGGAATACCTGTAACGTTGTGTAGATGAGATAAGTCTGTTTTAGTTACTGTATGTGTGAATGGCTCGTACATATACACCATAGTTAGTCCTCCCTATACAATTTCAGATACTGGAACTCTCACAGCTATCAAACAATTTTTAGTTCTCATTTCTTGTAAATATCTGCGCTTAGATGCAATTTCTTTAAATGTTGCTTTTCTTACACCTAACTTTTGTATACATTCTTCTCTAGTACCAGCACAGACAATATCATTACCTTTATATACGACAAATTCATCTTTGCATTTCGTCATCATTAGCACCTACTCTCGCTATTTCATAATGATTACTAATATTAAAATTGTGTTTTCCTACTTCTACAACTACGTAAGGTTTACCACCGTTAAAATGCAACTCTCTGACTATTCCTGTTGTTGAATAGCTTTCAGGTCGTCTAAACCAAATGTTATCTCCAACTTCTAATTGTTCGATTGTAACGTTATCTACCATTCGCCTATCCCCTTACCTTGTTCAATTTCAACAGGAACCTTGCCTTTACCATAGACAAGTTCCCAACCTCTTAATTTTTGCTTGTAGTATCTTTTACGAACAGTCGCATCTCCGACATCAAAATACTTATACACGTCACATAGTCGATATTTTTTACCACCAATATACACATCTGGAATATTTTTATATCTATCGTACATACGATCACTTCCAACCTTCTGAAATGACACCAACGCTTTTTACATTGGTAATATCTAACTGTCTATCAAATTCATTAGGACGTTCTTCTGCTAACGCCATTACACGTTCTTCTTCGTCTAGTGTTTCATCTTCTGCATCAATATAAGCTGTACCTTCGATTACGAAGTTAACTTTTAGTTTTGCCATTACTCATCACCTACCAATTCGCCATCTTTCCAGATGAGTGTGAGAGTGCTGTCGTCGTTTAAGATATAATAGTTATAATCACTTCTATCTAAAAACTGTCCGATACTACAATAGAAATTTATATTAACTTCATTTAAATTCTTTCTATTGATAGATACTAATTTAGGTATCTCCGTTTCTTTCGTAATCTCTTCTTCAACTTCCACTGTGAAAGTTTCAGTTTTAACAATTGAATGCTCTACAGACACTGTTTGTACCATGTCAAAATACACAGAACCTCCATCAATATTGCTATAAAATGCTTTTTCTTTAACATCATTCTTCCAAGCCCAATCAATCAATTCTAATAAGTTCATTTTCTTCTCAACTTTAACCTTTACCATTCTTCATCTTCTCCTTTACGATTTCTAACGCTTCTTCTGGACTATGTGCGATACCATGTATCACATTGTGTTTCTCAAAGAAATCTCTAAATTTCACTTGTTCATCGCTCACTCTACCTTTTGGTTTCTTAATCTCTACTGCAACAAATTTTCCATCAGTTAATCTCACACCGAATACATCAGGAAAGCCTTTCGGTAGCAGTTTGATTGTTCTGCCACCTACTCGAACTGTTCCAGCATTAGCACGCCAGACTTTGCAACCATTTGCGTTAAGTGTTTCAATAATTTGTTTTTGAATTTCGCTTTCTCTCACGTTGTCACTCCTAGAATAAGAAATCGTCTATCGTTGTTTGTTGCTTTAGTTCTTCTTTTCTGAATAACTTGTATTTACGCTTTAGCTTGTCTAGTTCAGCTTTAGTCACGTTACCTTTAAAAACGTTTCTAGTGTGCATACCACCGAAGTTACCTAAGTTATACGTGTCGTTGCCTAACGGGATAACACTGCACATCTTCCAACCATCGCTTTGGTATAGGTAATACTTTTGTTTATGTCCTTCTAAAAGTCCCATTGCTTTGCCTCCACTTCGTATCGTCTTCAATAATGTTTAGCACTTTCTCATAGTCATCGAATGGCGATATCTTTTTCTCTTCCAGCAAGCGATTAATAGCCCGACCAACTTCAATCAGTAACGTTCCGATAAGTTGATCGTTGCTATAATCTTGTCGGTACATTGTTCCGAGTAGCTTTCTATATTCGATAACCGTCATGTCATAAACCTTTGTGTACGTTTGTAGTATTCAAATTCGATGACACCTGTTTCTCCGTCTTTATTCTTTGCGATATTACATTCAACAATCGACTTACCGAGCTCATCTTCTTCATCTTGGTTGTAGTAATCTTCTCGGTATAAAAGCATGGCCAAACTTGCATCAGCTTCGATGCCCCCTGCTTCTTTCATGTCAGACAACATAGGTCGTTTGTCATTGCGACTTTCTACACCACGACTGAGTTGTGAAAGTAAGACGATAATTGCTCCAGTTTCATTTGCTATGATTTTTAAATCACGACTTATTTTTTCAATACCGTTTCTACGGTCTAATTTGCTATCTGTTTGCATTAATTGAAGATAGTCGATGAATATGACCTGTTGCTTATCTTTGTTCTTCATGGCTTGCTTACGGACTTCCTGAGTGCTTACATTACTTTGTGAATTAACATCTATCTCAAGTTTTAATATTTCGCTTGCACCTTTGGTTAATTTTGTTAAATCGTCATAGGTTAAATCAGCTTTTTGTTTAATGCGTTTCAACTCAATACCAGTAATGGTTGATAACATTCGTTCTAATATTGCTACTCCTGTTGTTTCTAAACTAAACAGCGATGTTTTATAGCCTTGTTTAGCGATATTAAGCATCATTTGAAGTGCAAAGCCTGTTTTACCTACTGAAGGTCGTGCTGCAATTACAACTAACTGTGTAGGCTCTAAGCCACCTATTTTGTAGTCCATTAGTGGATAGCCTGTCTTAATCACTTTCTTAGGTTCATCGCTATACAATTCTTCTACAAACTCATCAACGATTTTCTTTGTGCTTGTTTCATCTGTTGCACTAATCATTGATACTTCATTTAAGTCAGTAAGCATTGTTTCAAATGACTTTATACTTTGTGATTGGTTAAATTCGTTAATAACTTCATTTGCTTGAGATACCTGATAGGCTTCTAATAAATTCTGTTGGTAACGTTCAAATATGCCATAGCCGATAAAATCTGAATTGTAGAGTTTTTGTATCGTATCGAAGTCTAAGAAGTTTTTATTCTTTGATGTTTCTAGGAATATTTCTTGATGATCTACCTTACCGACTTCAAACACATATTCCATAAACACTCTGAAATCGTCGTAATAGAACATATAAGGTTTAACACGTAGCTTTTCGATAAGTTCAGGTTTCTTGAGTAAACTTGCAATAATCGTACTTTCAATATCTCTACGCTCATTCATAGTTGTTCACCTCAAACTTTCTTAGCTGTTCTTTAAATTCATCGAGTAACTTTTTTCTTGCAGCTACATATTCTGGATCATTCTTCATTTTCCAGTGATGCTCTTTAACATCTTCCGGTTCTTCTTCATATTCCAGTTTCTTAGGTGCTTTTCTCATAATTTTAGGTAAGTTAGGTGGGTATGAGTTGCCACTGTTAATGTAGTTTTTAACCGTTTTAAGTGTTGGTTCATAATCACCGTTTTCACTTAATACGTCTATCCATGTTTCTAATTTAGGAGTATCGAATTCCATATTATAAATACGTCTGACTTTATCTATAATTTCGAATGCTTGTTGTTTAGTCATACTCATTCGTTAACACCTAATTTCTCTTTCATTGCTGCAAATACATCTTCAGTTTCTTTAGATTTCTTTTTCTTAGGTGTCACTTTAGCTAGTGCTTTCTCTTTAGTGTCTACACCTTCGTTATTCCAATTTCTTAATACTTTAATTAGATAGTTGATACCTTTTTTGTTTTGTTTACAGTAGTTAATAGCTACTGTTGTTATTTCTAATTTATTTCCTTTAATAAGATTGAGTTCATCTTCTAACTCCTGTACTTTTAAAGGACTTTGTATCATTTCTAATTCTTTACTAACTAACTGAAAGATTTGTGACGTGTCACTCTTACTATTGTTATTCTTATTATTGTTCTTCTTAATACTGTTATTCTTAGTACCTACATTTTGTCCGTGTACGTTTTGTCCGTGTACGTTTCGTACGCGTACGAATTGACCGTGTACGAAATGATGATTAATTGTGTAAATTGTTTTACTAAAACCGTTGTTTGTTCTTTCTCGTGTTTTACTAATGATGTTTTTGTCTAAAAGTTCTTTACGGTGCTTATAGAAACGTTTTTCACTTATATTCAATTCATGACATATTAGTCCGATACTAGGGAAAGCTGTATCTTTGCCTCCAGCATAAGAAGATAAATAACTGTAAATCGCTTTTGCTTCAATGCTTAGTTCTTTATCTTTTAAAACTTCTTTATAGACAGTTCCATAACCACCAGTTATATCTATTAGTCTGTCGCTCATGAAGTCCCTCCTTTCAGCATTCTATTTAGTCGTTCATCTACTTTGATCCAGCTATCCTGTAAGATATATTTCTCATCAAAAGACTTAACGCCTATGTTGTGCTGTTCGGAATGATGTTCTCTGCATAAGGCTAGAACTTCATAATCGTAATGCTGCATCTTCTTACGATTAGCACCACGACCTATTGCGTAGTGATGTGCAAGGTCTGCTCCACTTTTGCCACATAATACACAGTTACGATTAACTGTCGCCCAGTAAAGTAACGACTTATCGCCTTTTAATAAATCACTTGTTTTGTATGCGAGTATTATTCCGTTAGCGAATACCCAGTCGATTGTTACTTCGATAATCTGACTGGCTTGTGTACGTGTGCAGTTACTTAATGAAATGCGTTCATCATATCCATAGTACGTTCTGACATATTCAATAAACATATGTCGCATGTAGTCCATTGGCATACCTGTATGAACTTCTATGTCTTTGACGAGTGCGAATATCTTCTTACGCTGCTTGTTCGTTATTCTGAATGGATCAACTGGAATGACATCGACTTCTACATCAAAACCGTTATCGAGTAATAACGATGTTTTGTTATCTAGTTCTACACCCTCAATGACAACGGTAGTTGTACCGTCATCTTGAGTAATGTAATTTTTTATTTTTGGCATTTAATCACCTACCAAAAAATATCTGTATGTGCCTGTAATTCATCAATGACGAATTCTGCATCAGGTTTTATTGAGTTTATATAGTCGCTTAATTCCTTTTTACTCATCCTTGATAAGTCATCATCTTTTCTCAAGAATGATTGTAAGTATTCAGCATACTTAACTTGTTTTGTTGTAGGTTTATCAAAAGGGAAGGTCATCCGTATCGATATCGGCATTGTTATTAGAAAACGGATTGTTATTTGCTGATGCTTGTCCTTGTTGTGATTGATTGTTTTGTTGATTGTTGTTCTTTGGCTCTAAGAATTGAACATTGTCTGCTACTACTTCTGTTACGAATACACGTTGGCCTTCTTTGTTTTCATAGTTACGTGATTGAATACGTCCATCTACACCTGCTAATGAGCCTTTAGAAAGATAATTATTGACGTTCTCTGCTTGTCGTCTGAACACAACTACATTGATAAAGTCTGCTTCACGTTCACCTTGTGAGTTTGTGAAAGGTCTGTTCACTGCTAATGTGAATGTTGCTACACTTACTCCATTTGGCGTTTGTCTGTATTCAGGATCTTTCGTTAATCTACCTACTAAAATTACTCTGTTTATCATTACTGATTACCTCCATTATATTTTTTGGCTGTTGCTAATATTTTTTGAATAATTTGTGTCGCTGCATCTTCCGTTAGGTTGTAGCCATTAACTTCGAATTTTTCTTCTACTTCTTGTTGTGAATTAGCTTTACCGTTTTCTTTCATCAAACTAGTGATGTTGATTATTTGTTGTTTTAACGTTCCAATTGTTTGGCTACTAGCCATCTTTGGCGTATTATTTTGTCTGTAATTTTGACGTTGGTTATTTTGGTTGCTTCGTTTACCACTTGCTTCATTACCGTCATCATCTTGGTCGCTAGTGATACCAAATACTGTGCTTAATGAGTAACGTCTTGAATAAGTGATTGCTGAACCTACACCTTGTGGCGTATTCTTTTCAGGCTTAACCATAAGTGGTGGATATTCCATGTACTCGCCACTTTCATGATGTAAGATTGTTGCTACACCTACTTCACCTTTCTCATTTGATACTGGATATTGTGTATAAGTTAAACCGAACTTAGTTGACGTTTTGTCTATTGCTTCTGCTACATTTTCAAGTGGTACATATTTTGATTTGTAGAACGGGTTATTTTTATCTTTGAACGGTTGCTTTACTTCTTTATGAAAGTTGTTTAAGGCTTTGTTGATTTCTGTAATACTTTCTGATCTATTCATCAAGTTCTACCTCCTCATACTTATCTTGTTCTATATGCGTATGTTTGATAGCTTTGTGTACCGTCATATCTATCGAACTTTTATCTACTCCGTTAAATTCTTTAGCATCTCTGAATTCAGTTGAGTATTTGATTGCTGGGAAGTTATGACTAGGCATGTTGGTTACATATAAGTCATTATCTTTTCGCTTGATTATATAAGTGACTGTTTCTTTCACGTTCATGCACCTCCGTACATCTAGCTATATCTTGTGCGTTCTTATCTGCTCTAGCGTTTGCTGATTGATACATTGTTGACCAGTATCGAACATCTTCTCTTAGTTCTTCTTTTTGACTTTCAAGTAATTCAATTTCTTGTCGTGCAAAATCTAAATCTCTAGTTAAAATAAATAGATCAAGTGAGTTTTTCTTGAGATTTTTCCATTCCTTAAAAGGTATTGTTATATATTCTTGTTGCATGTTAGTCCTCCATTTCTTCGTTGATAATAACTTCACCATTACGAGTGATATAATAATCAATAGTAGTTTCCAAAGTTCTAGTTCTATGATTGTAAGATTCTAAGAGTAGTTCGATATATTTTGATATATTTTGTCTTACTCCTAAATGTTCATTTAAATTAGTTTGATTAATTTTGTTTATTAAACGAGATGTGTCTATTTTTTTGATTTTGTATAATTTAAAAATCGCAACTATTAAATTGTTATATTTAGGAATTTTAGTTTTACTAACCAATTCTTTATAAAACTCTAAAAATTCCATTGTTTTTTTATTTCTATATTCATAATGTCCATCTTTTACTATTTTGTTTGTTGATCCACCCATAGTTATGTTCATTGGAATTGCAGCTAGAGCTGATGCACCGACTATATTTAAATTCACTAATTTGAGTAATTTTTCATAATGCTCATTTCCTTCGTTGGCATAGCTTTCTATATAATCTTTTGTACTCCACGATTTTTGAGTAGTATTCATTCTGACAATATCTTTCTCACTTATATCTGTATCTATAAAATATTTGATAGGTACATTAGCTTTCTGTGCGTGAAATAATCTTGATTGACCGTCTATAACTGTCATATTTTTATCCACTACTATTGGCGCAATAAAACCTTTCTTTGCTTCTTGGAATAACTCTTTTCTGTAAGCTACATTTCTATTTGATTTGCTCAGTTTAAATGCATCGTAATTTGTTGTTTCATATATTTCGTTTACTTTTACCTTATTCATATTTGACTACCTCCGTATATTCTGATTAAATTAAGTTGTATATTTTGATTAAATTCCGACTGTTTGCTATTTGCCGATAGCATTCAGTCTTTTTTTGCGTAGTAACAAGTGTCGAAGAATACATATGTCACTACTGCTGCAATTACTCCTACACCTAGTGCTTGCATAAAGAATAATCCTGTAATTGTAAGTGCAGTGGATAAGGCTAAAAACATTAAGCCACTGATCAATACGCTTTTATCTTCACTATTCATCTCATCACCTCCTTAAAATACGTTCACATTGTGAGTGAATTTTATATCTTCGATAAATTTCTGTTGACACTTACCGTCATAACCACATATGTGATAGGCAAGTCCACGATTATTTTCATCGTGTAAATAGTTATCAACTCTTTGTGGGTATTTTGTTAGTAAGTAGTCTGCTGCGAGTTCTAGTTCTATATCTGAACAAGTATTGATCAAACGTAAATCTTTAGTTAGTAGCTTTTTGTTTTCCATGTTGTTCTTCCTCCTCAATTACTTTTTGTAATGCACCAGCTTTGTACATGAAGTTTAAAAAGTAGTTATACATTTCTTCTGACATCTCAATCACTCCTTTCGTGTATAATATGGTTATCGCTACTGCGATAGATTGGGGGTGCTGATCATGTCGTATAGTGAATACGAAAAGATTTATTATGAAATTGTTAATAAAGCTAATGAGTTATATGGTGGCGAAAGCGAACATTTCAAAAATAATCTTCAGAAACTAAAGAAAAATGCTGATGAAAGTGTTTCTTACGAGATTATTTACTCCGTTGCTTTGCATGAGTCATTAAAATATCAACAAGATTTTATCTTCTTAAATTTAGGAAAAAGACTGTTTAGCGAAAATCATTAAAATGTCTTATTAATCTGATGCCGTCATTTCGTTTTTTAGGGTAAACAAATTTTTTTCCTATAGCTTTTTTGTAATTCCTAGCACTTCTAATCTCCTCCGCCAAGATGACGATTAGGAGTGCTATTTTTAATTTCTTTAGCATGGTTATGCCTCCTTTCATGTATAATTTAGTTATCAACCTAAGGAGGTGAATAACATGGATAAAATTCCATTTGACCCACAATACTTTGCTAATGCATATCTAAGTACTCAAAAATTCAAACCCGAAAACTATGAAAGTGAACAAGATATGATTGACGAAGCTTTCTCTATTTATTTAATGGCGTTTGAACACGCTAGAGATTTTGTCGAGAAAAACCAAAATGACGGTTAGTATCTAAATTTGATTTATTAGTGAAACTAATTGTCGTTTTTCTAGTATTCTTTTCAATTTTTATAACCTTCCACGTCACAACTGCCATTGTGATGAGGAGGGTTGTTTTGTATAAAAATTTCATGGTTATGCCTCCTGTTCTATTACTGGTAAAATGTCATGTTCTTTCAGTAACTCGTAGATGAATAAACGGCCTTTTTGCGTCCATTTTGTAGTTACTTTTGAATGTTCTTCATCTAATGCGTATGTGCTTGTGTGCGTATATCCTTTATCTTGGTACTTCGCATATAACAACCAAATGTCACCTTGCTTGTATTGAACACCTAAGCTATGCAGTAACTTGTTTAAACTTCTTGCACTCATTCCATAATCTTTAGCAATCTTACTTACTGATAGTAATGATTTATTCTGTAAAACTAAGTCGTAATAAGTAGCTTTAGGTTTAAGTTCATTCACTTGTTGTTCTGCGACTAATCGACCTTCACGTTCTTTCTTAAATTCTGTTAATACGTGAATGATGTAGTCAGGGTTTTGAATTGTTTGTTCGATTACATTGTCTGTTGCGTAAATACCATGTTTACGAATGGAAGGTAGAACATCTTCGGTTACCCAACGTTTAAAACGTTTAGCTTTCTTTCTAATACTTTCGTTTTTACTTTGTTTAGCAGCGTCAAAAATCAAGCTATATAAACCAGATTCGTTGATGATTACCATATTTCGTTTTTGACCTGATACGGTAACTTGGCGTATCAGCTTATCATCTTCATCTACATGAGATTTAATAGCTTCACTTGGTCTTGTATAACCTAGTATTTCTGCCACATCTTTACCTACAAAAAATGGTTCTCCGTCTACTTCTATTTTTCTTACTGGTAAATCTTCAAAATTGAAAGTTTGTAATTCATTCATTTTTAGTTCCTCCTTCTTCTTTTCAACGCCCACATTCAACGTATAGTCTTGGCAATGACCTTTTATTAATGTATTTAGGTGTGGCTCATATCATCGCTCACTCTCGCTCGTATACGCTCAATGTGAGCGTTGAAACTTATTGAGTTCTTAATTGTTAAGTTTCTATGTTTTCTTCTGTATTCTCTTTAGATAAATTCCGAAAAAACTCGGTTTCTTTACCAAAAAAAATATTA
>ERZ1023217.161-NODE-161-length-15907-cov-10.240979_pt1 | contig 15907 bp, 17 predicted proteins | sample MGYA00380448_ERZ1023217 | MGnify/ENA primary metagenome ERZ1023217 (study PRJEB33173, sample SAMEA4830360) | metagenome | study: EMG produced TPA metagenomics assembly of the PRJEB25223 data set...
ATCATGATACAAACGATCTTGCAATGTCTTATGACCATAACCTGTATTATCAACACGCGCGTCTTTTACCTCGTTGATACCGTCGCCGTTATGACCTATTATCATGTTGCTAAAACGGCCATTTAAATACGTTAAATAATCTTCAACACTGTCATTCAAGTATTTAATTTGTTTTGCTGAGTGTGCGTATATTTCTTCTTTTTGATGATATATAAACATTTTCTCAAGTTTGCTCATTCCATTATCAAGTAATCGATAGTTGTACTCGTGCTGAGCAACTACTTTTTCGCCAGTGATAGAATGCAAACTTGTTATTAATCCGTAAGCCATTGGTTGCCTCCTTTAGTCGTAAAAACTGTAATAATCCTTGATTAACTCGTACATAATAACCTCGTGACCTTTTTCGTTAGGGTGTAAGCCGTCCTCCATGCTCGCTTTCCTAAAAGCTGGATTGTATGGCTTAAAGTAATCTGTGTGATATGCGTCAAACACTGGCACATCTAACTCACTACAAGCTAATATTTGAGCGTTTACATAGTCCTCAAGTGTTAACCCTAGTTTGTTTTTGTCCGTGTCTTTACGGCGTATCGTTGTGCCACTCATTGGGCATTGCCTTGTAGCTGTCATCACTAGTATTTTTGAATCTGGATTATTCTTCCGTATAACTTCAATTGCAGAACAAAAGGCACCGTAAAACGTTTTTGTATCCGTTTTATCAGTGCCTATCGGTACGCCTGCCCAATAACCGTGTAACCAGTCATCATCAGTGCCTTGTAATATGATTAGGTCTCCTCTTATTTGCTCTGCTTGTCTATAAATGCTGTTTTCTACCGCTTCTTTACCTATTGGAACTGTTGCCATTGTTGCGCCACCTCTTGCAAGATTAGTCGTTTTAGCTTTCAATTTCTTGCCTAACATTTCTGTGAAATTAGTTTTTGCGTGCGACCCTCTAGCTACAGAGTCGCCAATCGTTCCAATTGATTTGATGTTTCTTATACTTGATTGACTAGTAAAGTCGTACATGATCGTACCATTAGCAGTTGTAACTGTTTTAGTATTCATCTTATCGACTTTAGCGTTTATTTTTTCATTCTGCTTAACCAATTCATTATTTATAGATAAACTTGCGTTAACTTTTGCGTTTAGTTCTCTCAAGTACTTAGCTGGGTCTGACTTAGTTGTTTTTACATTCTTAACATAGTTCGTAGCTTCATGGATAGCTTTTCTATATCTGTCACGCATTGTAAAATCGCCTAATACTACATCTTGTTTGATGATGTTGTTATATGCATCTCTATGTGTAGTAATCTCGACTATTCTTACTAAGTCGTTATAGCCTATAGTTGGTTCGCCAACTCTTGCGACATCGCCAATTCTAGGGTTAGCCTCTGGAAAATGCTCAGGCTGTGCTACGAAGTCCAAAGAAATAGAAGCAGTGACACTTTTCTTTATCACTAGCTCCATTGATTTTTTCAAAACATCTTCTTTTTTTATACGTCCATCTATTAACGGAGGCGCTTCCCTTTTACCAATCAGTTGTGCTAATGGGTGTGTGAATTCGAATTGTAATCCAGCCTCTGTAAAAGTTTGTTGGCCGTCAAAGTCGCCATAACCTCTTATATATGTGTAGCATTTAGAAGCATCTTCTTGAATTTTGACGTTATCAGCATTTACACCTGATTTAATATAGTAGTTTGCTACTTTTGATAATTCGTCATACAAGTGAAATGTTTTTGTTTTAGCGTCGTACTCATATTCGAGATGATAGCGTTCAAGTCCTTTTTTGAATATCTCAAGTCTTGTGTCTCCCTTGCCTAATCCCTCGAACTTTGATGCGTCAACCTTAGTGTGCAATACGTACTTATAACTAGTTCCTTTAAATACAGTGTTAAAAAACTCTACACCTGTGAAACTTTCGTTATATTCTTGGTAAATCCTAGAATTGTTTAGATCATCTAATTCTTTTTGTCTCGCTTTGATACTAAGCTTGATTTTGTTTCCAATCGTTGATTTATCAAGCATTACTATCACATATTCATTGAGGTCATCTTCCCCCTTTACATTTGTGATAGTCCACATCTTTGTAATAGCGCCGATTGCGTCGAAAGTGCTGGCATTTTCTATCATATCAATGTCTAACGTGCTATCTTCATTCAATTTTTCATTTAATTTTGTATTAACATAAATCGCATGACCGACGCCTTGTAAACTTTTTAATAATACCGGCATATGCTACTCCTTATCTGTAATATAATTTGTGTCTAAAGACTATCTTTTTCATAAGTCTGTTGGCTTTAAAATGATTCCAACCGGGATACAACACCGGTTGTTCTAACGTTTTGTTGTATAGGTCAATATTTAAATTGCCTCTATATGTGTGCTTGTTATCAAAAATGATTTTATCGCCTGCTTTTAAATCGACATCTTTAATTACTGAGATGTTTCCTTTATCCGTATAGAAAGTGAAACCGTCTTTATCATCAGCTTTAACATCTTCGGCTAATTCAATTTCAACTACATTGAATTGGTTGAACTGTGTTAATGCTACATCTCCGTTGTAATAAACATCTCCAGAACTCGTATTATAGAATGTCATTTGTCTACTTCTATCATTTTCATTTAGTGCTATTCTGTCCGGAACTGACCATTTTTCTAAATCGTTATCACTTTCTAAATCAGTGCTATAGCCGATACTTTCAAAGAAAGGCAATTCTGTTGTCTCAAAGGTCAACGTGATTTCTCCTGATGTCTTAGTCGTGTCGAAAGATACTTCGCTAACTAATCCAACGAATAGTTGTCTACCGTCAACATAATCTAATTCGAATTCTTGCTCTAATGGTTCGAACATATCTTCGAATTTGATAGTGTTATCCGGCGTTGCCAATTCTCTTAGGTAAAAACGACCATAAAACAATGTTTGTATGTCTGATTTAAGATGTGAGGCATAAGCAATTTTAGGTACTTCATACCTCAATCTTAATTCAACTTTTTTATATTCTTCTTTAGCATAATTGTGAAAACGCCCGTCAACACCATCTAAAGGCGAATAATTCCTTTTGTAACCAGAACCGATAACATTGTAATCAAGCACTCTTAAGTGTTTGTAGGTGTGAGGATTGTCACTGACTCGATACTTCACACCATTTTTAATAATTTCTACATCATGGGCTATCAATAAACAAACCTCCCTTACATTAAGTTGAAACTACCATCTTTTGCATCCATATCGTCAATGTGAGATTTAATCATATTTAGATCGCCCTCGTTTCTAACAGTTACATTAACAATAGGTCTGTTATTTTCTTTCATGCTATGTTGCACATCGTTTGTCATATGACCGTCAACGCTTGGTGTTAAACTGTCGTTGAATCCATCTGTCAACGTTGAACCTAACTCACTTGTGAACGTTTTACCGAAGCTAGTAGCCATTACTTTAGCTTGTGATACCGCTAAACCTTTACCTAAACCACTACCTCCACCATGTCCACTTACAAATGAAGTTACTGAGTCCCAAGCTGATGAAATCGCATCGCCTACCGCACTTACTACTTTGTGCGCGGCGTTAGCTACACCCTCAGCTACTTTGCCTATTAATTCTGCTCCGGCATTTAAAAAATCGCTGAAAAAGCTTTTAATCTTATCAAGCGCGTTTTTCATGCCGTCGCCTACATTTGAGACAACTCTTTTAAATCCATCAGCTACTTTACTTGCGAAATTTGTAACAGTATCCCAAATATTAGAAACCCATTCAGAACCTTTCGTGATAATAAAGTTTAGTGCTTGTCCCATTTTTTCGGCCACACTCGAAGCAACACGACTAAACCAACTTGTAACACTGTTCCAAATACTGCTAACAAAATTAGTGATTGTACTCCATATCTGTGACCAACTTGTACCAAACATAGAAAGTGTTCGATTCATTACGCCAGTTAAAAAGCCGATTATCGACTCCCAAACTGATTGCATGTATTGCCAAATCGTATCAAGCACATTTGTAATCGTTGTTTTGATTGTCTCCCAAGCACCTGATAAGTCGCCAGTAAGCAACTGAATTAAAGCAGTGAATAAACCTACTATGATTTGGACTGCTACGGATATCACTGTTCCTATGGCTTGGAACGCAATTGTAATTAACGTCCACAAACCTTGTATGATGTTCATAACGTTTGTAATGATACCTATTACCAAAACACCTAAAACTTGCATGAATATTTGCCCTAACACTTGCAATATAGGCATTATCGGTTGTAAGGTAGATTGGATTTTGCCCCACAATTCAGTTAACCAGCCAACTACACCTTGAATCGCACCAGAAACCGCCGTTTTAACACCGTTCCACGCTTCAGTAATAGTGTTTCTGAAATTCTCGTTTGTTTTCCATAAATAAACTAGGACACCAATGAATGCACCAATCACTGCTATAACTGCTAAAATAGGCGCTGAAATCGAACCGAAAACACCCATTAACAATTGCATAGCTCCAGTAACTAGGCTTGATGTTCTAACGAAACTTAAAATTTGTTTGATAACGCCAAATAAACTCAAACCAAACACATTTGTAAGCACACTACTTATAGCAACAATTGGAGCCATTAAAGCCCAAAATACACCGCCTAAAATACCCATAACGCCAGCAACTTGTGCTATAGCTGGGTGTGTCTCGAATAGTTTAGCGATAAATCCAGCCAGATTAGTGATAAAGTCTAACAATTTACTAGCTATAGGTGCCATTGCAGTGCCAAATGCTACTAATGCTTTTATGATGTTACCGATTAATTGCATAATAGTAGGACCATTCTCTTGAACGTAACTTATAAAGTCTTTGAACCCTTGTGATTGTCCTACTTGTTCTGACCATGCTCTAAATTGAGAAGTTAATTTAACTAACCAATCAAAAATGTTGGAACTGTTTTGTACAAAAGCAATCATTAAATTACCAATACCAGCGAATACATTACCAAATATCTGACCAATCTTAGGTAGGTTAGTGGTAGTGTAGTCAATAAACGCTTTAATAGCATTCTGACCAGCTACACTATTAGCCCAATTTTGGAAAGCTATAGACATGTTCTGTAGTCCTTGAGACACAAATTTGAACAACGGCATTAATTGAGTAAAAATGTTAACTAATCCGTCGCCAAATCGTCCTGCAGCGTTCAATAAATCTCCGAAGATTGCGCCACCTATGCTATTCAATGCTTCAAACGCTTTCTTAGCTGTTTCGGAATGTTTAACCCAATTCTCAAACTCGCGTGCGTTTGCTTCAACCAGCATAGATACTTCGGATAAGAATGGTTTTAATTGAGACATCGCACTTGTAACGCCTCTGATACCTGCTGACATCGCATTAAAGATACTTGCTTGATTCTCTTTAACAATGCCTTGCCATGTAGTTTTTAACTGATCGCTCGCATCTCTAAAGTTTTGAACTTCTTTTGTTACTGCCAATGTGCCATCTTTTACCATTTTTAGTGCAGTAATAGCCATTGCACCGAAGCCAACCGCTCCAACACCAGCTACAGAGAACGCACCAGCAAGCCCAATAACACCACCACCTAATACACCAACGGCATTAAGTACTGCCATAATAGCTGGAACTAATCCAGCAATTACTGGTATTAACGCTTGTATACTAGCAATCATTAAACCTTTGACTTGTTGCGCGAAGATAGTACCGAAAGTTCTAATATTTGATGCGATGCCATCCATTGTTGATTGATACTGATCTAATGCTCTTTTACCTGCAGTCAATGCTACTTGCATTTTCGTCATTCCGGTTGTATCAAAATCTAATTTAACAGTGTGTTTGCGCCAACCAGCTAACATCGCTTTAGAAGTCGCAACATTTCTTTTTAATCCGCTTGCGTCGCCGTCAATTTCAACTTTTTTACGTCTGATATTCGATAGTTCTGCTTTAACAAACGATATGACTTGTTTTACTTTGCTAGCGTCTGCATCAATATTAACTTTATGTTCTCGCCAACGTTGAGCCATCGATTTGGCTCGCGTTAGCTCTCTTTGGTAGTCTCTTATGTTTGCTGTAACTTCTGTCTTGATTTCGTCCGGTATATCAGTTTTAGCCATACGTTGAGCAGTTCTAATATTCCTTTTAAAATCACTGATTATAGCTGTAACACGAGCCAGAAAATTCTTCTCCATGCCTAACCTCCTTTATGACTTGTTTTTAAGCTGTTAAGGAACTTGCGAGTCCCTTGTTTTTGTATTTCTCTTTTACGTTTGTTTTTAGCTAGCTCACGCTGTTTCATTCTTTCGTATTCATCTTCTTGACCACGAATAATGTAATGTTCTCTTTCGTTCTGCCTAACAAAACGTTTTAGTGATTTACCAGCTTGAGCAACCGCATTATATTGAGCGCCGTACAACGCAATGTCTCTTTGGTCAATCAATGCTTGTCTAGCGCCAATAATCCAGTCATTCCATTCGGCAGGTAGCATGCTCATTAGCTCGTCATTACTCATATAACCTATGTAACGACTTGTCATCTGCCTTATTTCCGAATAGTCTAATAAGGTGCTACGGTCATGATTTCTTTGTAGTTGTTCTTCATCATCTCGATACCAGCTTTCGCGCCCTCTTTCTCGTCTTCTTTGGCTAACGATGGTGCTTGGTTCATCTGTGTCCAGAATAGACGTGATTTCTGCTTGAAAAAACCGCTATTATTCATTACGTCCAACGCACCCTGTAATAGATTTAGCGTGTCGTTTTCTCTTTCGATGATTTCCATGATTTCCGCTTCAATATCTTCTCTTTTAGGTGCACTTTTACCTAGATAAGCCGTTGCACATTCCCAAAAGTCTACAATTGCCACTGTGTCACGTTCTAATAAAGCATTGTAAACATTAGTAAATCCTGAAATCGTTTGTTTTCTGCCTTTATTATCTTCTTGTTCAGTTGCAAACTTTTTAGCGGTTTTATCGAACATAAATGTTGCTTTTGCTTTCACTTCTTCATTGTTAATTGTTAATGATGTAATTGGATTAAAAGTTGTTTCAGTCATATTAAATACCTCGTTTATCGTTATTTTGTACAAAAAAATAGAGGGCTAATGCCCTCGTTAATTACATACTTAAATCGCTACTGCCAGCAGTTGTTTTTTTAGTTCGGTTTTCATAACTATCTTCATAAGCGTTCATGTCTTCGAATTCAACAACTGGAGCCAATGCGCTAGGGTTAAGCCATTCTTTTGGTAAATCATTGATTGTACCGTCTGCACTATTGAACTTAACTTTCGCTGTGATTTCGATTTTGTTATCTTCATCATCAAATGACCATTCGTGCTCTTCGATAACTACATATGCGAATACACCGTGATGTTTGCCATCGCGTTTTTTAGTTTCCCAAATCCAAACACGTAACTGTTTGAATTGTTTAACTGATTCTTTTAATGCTAATTGACCTTTATCTCCCGGAACGACATCAAGCGTCAACTTGATTTCTTCTTCGACAGAATTACGGCTATAATCTTTCTTACCGCCTTGAATGATTTCAGCAAGGTCATTACTGATAGTGTGTCCACCCTCTGCTAAACTACCTAAAAGCGTTGCTTCTTCGATAGTTAGCTTCTTAGCTAAATCCTTATCAGCGATTTGGAGAGCGACAATATATTTATCCTGCGCCATTCGTTACACTCCTTTGTAATGTGTTATGTCTGTATTTAAAAACAAGCCGAATGATACCGTGTTTAGTGTACTGATCTATGTCAGTAATCACTTCTTGTGTATCAATTCGACTTTTAATGAATGAATAATAATCAATTTCTATTTCGTTATTTAAAACGAAGCCTAAAAATTGAATTATTTGTGATGCCTCATCTCTATTACGTGCTTGACTATAAACATGCAACGTGATGCCGACATCTTCGACCATGCTCGTGGTCGTTTCTTTGTTAGTGACGTTTGTTTCACCCACAACGATATATGGGTAAACAGCGTCTTTCTGAACGCAATCAAAAACCCTACCACCCAATTGTTTTTGGATAATAGGGTTACTTTTTAATTTGTTATATACTTTGTTAAATAAGTACCGTTCGACTGATACCCACATATCTTAACCACCTCATGAAAAATACTTATTAAAGAATGCTCGTCCAGCGTCTATTGCCGGTTCCCAAAAAGGTTGAGCATGTTGTCCTTTAGTAGTGTGCCACTTACCGTTCGCATCTTTGTACGACCACGGTATCTTTTTCGCTCTACTACCTCCAGCACCTGTTGCATATATACCAGTACCATAATTGACATATATTGCGTATTCACTACCAATGTTAATAACTCCAGTAAAACCGCCGTCTTTAAAGTCCATTGTTACACTTTCTCTAAGATATCCGGTATCAACTGGCATTAATGAAATGATTGTATTGTGAATCTTAGCAGTTGTCTTTGCTATACCTCGTTTGACCCATCGCTCCATGTCTCGCTCGTAATTTTCCAACTCTTTTACTAAGTCCCAATTACCATACTTAACCTTTGCCAATAGATCGCACCCTCAATCTAGTTAAATTGATTTCATGTTGTCCGCCTTGGTCTACCGGTTCGCCTACAACTTCGTACGTTTTACCCTCGTAATTAAATAAAGTTTTGTTTGTTATTGGTATGTGGTACGGCGTATATAGGTTTCGGTCGAAATCTTTGCTCATCTGATGAAATTTGAGTGTCTCACTTGATGTAGGCGTGTCCATAAACCCTTTAATTGTTTCGTTACTTTTAAAACGCTCGTATTCTTTGGGATGTGTTCCTACGACTTCAACCTCTCCAATTTCAATTGTGTGTGGAAACTCATCAAACGGATTAAACATATCGCTTGCCCCAACTTAACTTACGATAAGGCAATAAATATGCATAAGCACTACTAGGTATGTCGGTTACATAGGTATAACTCACAGTGCCCATCGTGCGCGCTGAGATATTGCCAGTTGTACCAAACTTGATACATTCAGCAATAAACTTCTTAACACCCGACGGCACTTCTTTGTCATCAAACTTCTGATTACAATAATCTTCTGCAACACTTTTATATTCTTCAATAAGATATTCGATCTGTTCATCGTCAGACGAATCATTGAGTGAAAGTCCATTAATCATTTTGACGTCTTTTGCGTCCATTACTTAACACCCTCTAAAGCTTTGATAAGCTCATCTTTTTTCATATCACTATAGCCTTTAATTTCACGCTTTTTAGCAAGTTCTTTTAATTCTGCTACTTTCATATCAGATAAACTTTTTTGCTCGTCAGCGTTCGCCTCAGACTGTTCTACTTGCTTGTCTTCAACAAGTTTGATAGCGATTAAATTACGGCGGTTGTTTGTTGTAGATAATTCAGTGAATCGTTCTTCTGATACTTCTAACCCATCACGTGGGTATATGTCCCCCACTTGATATTCATGTCCGTTGTCTTGTGCATCTTCAAAACGTTCGATTACTTTATACATACGTCACTACCTCCCATTACATTTCTAAGCTTCCAGAACCTTTAGTGATTTTCACTGCTTTAGATTCATCATATAAATAAGCTACATAGTGCTTATCACTGTATAATGCAGTTGTTTTTGTTGATGCATCACGCGCTACTTCTAAGAAGAAATCACGTTTCAAGATTAATTTAACTGCACCTTTTTTAGCTAGAATAGCTGTGCCGGCTTCTAACTTGTTAGTACGTACAATGATAGCGCCTAGAGCTTCGCCAAACGCACCTTTAACGATGATGTCATCGCCTAATTCGGTTGCACGCGTAAAGTTAGTTGATGCATCTCCACGTAATTTACCAGCATCAAGTGGATTGATAAATAAAACCATTGGTTCTAAGTCTTCATCGTTAAATTTGTCGATTGCTGATTGTAAGCCGTTTAATTTAGTGATGTCCGCATTAACAGTAAGTTTAGCTCCCATTAAAGCCTCTAATACGTCATTATCAACTTTGTTAGCGTGTGCCAAACCATGTTGACGTACTTGTTCGCCTTGTGGGTCTCCATAACCACTTAATAAAGCCTCATCTGTGATAGATGTACCTTTAGCAATTTTACGGATTTTAGCCTCACGTTTTTTAGTTTCTAAGATATCAGTTGGGATTTTTTCTCCCTCTGCAACTACTTGTGCATCTCCGCTATAAACGAATGCTGGGAATGTCAAAGTGTCTCCCGGTTGTCCTTGTAATGTGCTATCTACTTCTGCAAATGAAGCGAAACGCAATTTCTTTTCGAGTTGCGCTTGCATCATAGGCGCTAATACTTCTGGAATGATTTGATTACTTGTTTTAGTAATTCCTTGTGGCATACTTATACCTCTCTCTTTGTTTAATTTTGATTAACTAATTTTTCGAATGTCTCACGATCGTTCAAATACAATTCGTTACGTTCAGCGACACTCATGTTGTCAAACCTTTCTTTCGTTACACCTGAGTCCGGATTGCCTCCGCCTTGTGGTGTTTTACCTACAGGCTTAGACGACGCAAATAAATAAGGTTTAGACTCTTTAAGCGTTTTAATCGCTTCATCTAAACCTTTTACAGTGCCGTCGTCTACTAATTCCAGTTCATCTTTATTGATGAATGCTAGAATGTCGTTAGCGTCATTTGCTTCTTTAGCAACCGCTAACTTAACTGCGTTATTAAGTTGTGTTTCTTTATACTTTGTCTCCCACTCTGAATTTTGATTCTTTAATTCTTCGAGTTCTTTTTGAATCTCGCTATCATCTTTAACAGAGTCTTGCAATTTGACAATTTGTTTATCACGTTTAGAAATCTCTTCTTTTAACTCTTCAATTTCGGTATTCTTGTCGTTCAATCTTGAACGTGGTACCATTCCCGATTTTGATTCGTCAATCGCATCAATTACTTTCTGCTTATCGATTTCTCCGTCTTTAAATTGTCCTAACAATGTGTATAAATCCATTTAAACTACTCCTTTTTACGAGTTTTACGTGCAACGCCACGAAGAATTTTGGTATAAAAAGAAGCAGTTTAACGACATGCTAAGGTCGAGTAGTAAACTACTTTCTTTTACGTTTATATTTCTCCCACTCACGATAAGTCATTTGTGGTATTACTTCGGTTGTGCCATCATCTTTACGCACTCTCGTTGTACTAGGCAAATCATCTTCATCAATGTAATACATAAGCTTACAACGACAGTTGATGTTTTCTTTTGCACTATTCACACCAACAAACAACTTAGGCGCCTGTCCAACGCAACCGCTCGACTTGAACGGTTCGTCTATTTTCTTCTTAGCACCGTCTAGATGTCTGTGTGTGTCTCTTGTACGTGTATCTTTAGTAGCTTGCCAATACTTATACATCTGTAAGCCATTCTTTTGAGCTACCAATGCACTATCGAGTCCAGCTTGAGACATCGCTCTGCCCGCTTCTGTACGAGCTACACGCAACGATTGAGCTTTAGACATACCAATATCATCACGGATTGCTTTCGCTATTTTAGAGTAGCCCTCTCCGCTCATAATGCCTTGTGTGATATGTAAGCGTATCTTTTTCAGTACTTCATCACGATGCTTCTGTAGTGTCGGTACTAATCGAATGAACTCAATAGGTTGTTCAATAGCCGATGTGATAACTTCTTTGCTAGGAACATCAAATTGCATAGATGTTTGACTTGCCGTCTCGTATAAATAAAGGCTCATAAGGAACTTTTCTATATAAGCGTCTTCCTGCGACTTCTGAACCATCTTAGCTACTTGCCTATAGTCATCAGTCAACATTGTACCTATACGAGTTAACTCCTTATTGAGCCTGTTATATTTATTAAATTCAGTCCATGTAACATACACATCATCACTTTGATACTTCTCAAACATATCTGCGATGATTTGTTTTATCTCTTTAAGTCGATTAGCAAATAGTTGTTCTATAGGCTTCTCAGCTTTAGAGATTAGACTGTCGATATACTCATCAATATCATTCTGATTCTTTATTGTTAGATCTTTCTTGTTGTTGGGCACCGTCAGCACCTCCGTCATCTAAATTAGGCAGTTGCTTGTTGTACTCCATTTGTTCTTGTTCTATTCGTTCGAGTTCTGCTTGCAAATCTTCGACAAACGGGTGATTTTCTAATACTGTTTCATGGCTTACAATTCCCATAGATTGTTGAGCTGTTTGTACTTGTAATTCTGTGTTCGCTACTTTGTTGTAGTTGAAACTAATATCGACATCTTTATGTTCTCCTTTGATATCGAAGTGCTCAAACACAAACCAAAGCAACTCCTGTATAGCAACTTTAGCTTTGCGCGCTAACTTATCTGCTTTCAAGTTTAAGTTAGTATATAAAAACTCCAACGCAACCCCACTTGGAGCCGAACCGAATTTGTCAGAACTAAAGTCAACCGCTTGACCAAACAACATTATTTTTTGATATAACTCATCTAAATACTTTTTACTGTTTTCAACTGGTACTTCTACCTGTATTGTGTCGACACCCCCGTTATCCGATACTTTTATCGCCCCGTAATAACGTAGTAACCGTTTGAATTCTGGCAACTCTTGGTCATCATAGTTCGTTAATACATACGTTAATTCGTTTGAATCTTTAAAAGTATTGGATAAATCGGATAATCGCCTGTTATAAGCATCAATCAATGTTTTATACATAAATATATCTGATATTTCTAAATCGTTATTTTTGAATGGAATAAATGGAATCTTACCCCATGACCCTGTACTAAAATGCGTTTTTGAATTCTCCAAATTGTTAGAGTAATCCGGAATAAGCGAGCCGTTTTCATAAACGTAGTAATTAACAGTTACTTTATCCCAGTATTCAACTTTAGTTTCATTTTCCAATTTATACATCCTGATAAACGCCTCTAATTCTTCGTGCTCTTTATCAGTCCATATAGGAATACCTTGTTCCGCCGGTACTCTAAATAGCTTAAATTCTCCCTCTTCATCAAGGTAAGGATGCAACCATTCAATACCTTTATTGCTAGCTCCTGTTAGTACACTGTGTAACTTATCATCAAATCTATTACCTAAAACTTCATCAATACGTTTAACTACTTCATCATCTGTATGTTTAAAAGCGATAGGCTTCCCTACAATATAAGAAACTTTTTGATCTACTAGGTTAGCATGGAAGTTGGTAATCATTCTGTCATCTGGTTTCAATGGGTCAACTGCTCCTGTAGCATCAACCGGCTTGGGTTCCTTAACAATATCAGGGCGTTGCTCATAATATTCTTGACCTATTGAGATTTCAGGTAACTTCTCCAAATGTTGTTTTATATATCTGACAATCATTTCTTCTAGTGTTTCTGGCTTATTGTTAGTCCTCACAATAGCATCAAATATTTCTGTTTGTGTTGGTTGGCTAGGGTACAAAATATTACCTCCTTTAATTAAAGCCTGTGCCACTTGGCTTATTAGCTGTATAAACTGCATATCTTAACGCATCTAATGTGTCATCGTTTAATTTAACTGGTTCGTCTGCATTATCTTTCCAAACGTAGTTGTATATTTCTTCTTTAAACAAACTAACTTTTTCTTTGATAATGAATATTTTATTTAACTTGAATAACCTAGAAATAACTTCAATGCCAGCAATAACGGCTTTGTCAGCATATCTTGCTTTTATCTTCTCTCTTCTAAATCGTTCAATATGTTCAGGTCTAGCTGTATCACAATAAAAAAGAATATCGCCATGCCTTTTTATAACTCCTTTAGCAATAGCTACCCAGTCATCTATCTCTTTATGTCTGTGTGCGTGTTCTTCAATAACGTACTTGTTTCCGTCAAAGTCTTCCGCTACAACCATAATAGAACCATAATGCTCATATCCCCAGTCGACGCCTGCATATTTCCTTTTTATTTGTTTAGTTTTAAATTCTTCTTCTTTGATGTAATGAACTTTTTCTTTGAAATCTTTATATACAACACCTTCAGCAGAAACCCACTTACCATAAATATCACGATCTGTGAACATTCCTGTTGGTGTACTTGCGATAATCGATTCAATATATTCTTCATCTAAAAATGTATTGTCAAACAAAGTAAATTGGAATGCTTTGATATTTAGTCTTCCATTCGATAACCGTTGACCACTCTTATCAATGTAATCTTTTTTAACTGGATGCATCGGGTTTTCGGGGTTGGTATCAATTAATATCCTCGCGCCTTTGTAACTACAACGTGAGAATACCTCTTTAATAAACATATTGTGTAATGCTGTCCCCTCGTTTAAAAAAGCACCTGCTGAAGTAAAACCACGTGCTTTTTTCCATGCATCCGAGTTTTGTCCGTCGAATACATACACTTTATTACCAAATATTTTGACTGCGTTAGATTTATCAAGTGTCAACTCTCTACCTAGTATTAACTCCATATCATCTAGTATGTTACGTCTGATAGATGCTTGTGTCGCTCCTCCGATAATGAAGTTAAGCCCCTTGTCTTTATAAGTAGCTATGTGCATTAAAAAAAGCAGGATAAATACATATGTTTTACCTGCCCTCTTCGCACCACTCGCTATTAATACTTTGGGTTTATCGTTTATGAAGCAGTTCCAGACTTCTTGTTGTTTCGGGTTTAACATTTCATTAATCATCATTAACACCCGCTAACTTAATAAGTGCTTTAGCAACTTCTGCTTCTTGTGAATTATTTTCTGATTTATCCATTTGATCGATTTTTTTCTCAAGCATCTTGATTTCAGTTTCAATCTTTTTATTAGTCAGAACTTCATTGCCTAACGTCATTCTATTCATGCCGTCCAAACTAGCGAGGAATGCATCAGCTGTCGCTTTCTTCACTCCCTCTATTTCAATATCGTTCTTCGCTGTATTCTTTAGCCACTCATACTCTTCAAAAGCCTTTTGGCGTGTCCATTTTGATTGCTCAGCTACTTCTTGACGAAGTTCTTCGTACCTTATTAAAACCTTATTATTTTTAGCTACCGTGCTCGCTTGCATGTCTATATATGATTCACTTTTACCTTTGGTCGAATACCCTGCGTCAATATAAGCTTTGCGTTGGCTCTTGCCCTCGATGAGTCCCAATACAAACTTTTCTTGCTTCGGTGTTAATTTAATCAATTGTTTTCACTGTATCACACGCCTTTACGTTAATTACTCTAGTTATTTAAATACAAAAATGCCCCTACATCTTGTGCAGGAGCTACGTTCAATAAATGTGAAAGGAGGAAAATAGTTATGACTCAAATTGCAAGAATTAAACTACCCACCATATAGGCAGGTAGTAAGTGATTAATAGCGTAACATATCATCTTTTATATGTTTGTCACTTCTCAATCACATCGATGAGAACATCTGTTGTGGCTATTACCCCACGTCTTAAGATAATTCTTACAAGTCAATTATATAAAATTAATTCACAGTTTAAAAATAGTGTCATTTTCGTCATTTCTGTCATTTTTGTCATTTTCGTCACTGTAGTAGATAAATCTTTTCTGCCAACTCATCACGGCGTGCTAAGAAGTTGTTTCTATTCAATTTAGAGTTAGGCATCTTCTTGATAATTGCGTCCCTGTTATAACCTTTCTTCAATAACTCTAAGAAACAAAAGTCAACGTGCCCTAATCTCTGTTGTGATTGATTTATAAACTCAACCTCTTTTAACATCTGCGCATACCTTTTATTTGCTCTCTCAAGCCTCACAACAACGTCTTCAACCTTACTTGAGTTTTCCCCTTGTGGTTTTGGTAACGTTGCTTGTATGCCATATTGTGCGATTGAATTGCTATCATATTCCGGTATTACATCAGCTAACACATTACACTTCATTTTATGTGTGCCTATCATATTAACTATTGACTCTTTGCTATACATCTACTCTGACACCTCCGCCCTCATCAAATCAGACTGATCGCTCAACTTTGCGAAGTCACTCGGCGCCTCTGCATCATCATTAGCCGTCATCATAATATATACTTGCT
>ERZ1023217.162-NODE-162-length-15643-cov-47.523544_pt1 | contig 15643 bp, 13 predicted proteins | sample MGYA00380448_ERZ1023217 | MGnify/ENA primary metagenome ERZ1023217 (study PRJEB33173, sample SAMEA4830360) | metagenome | study: EMG produced TPA metagenomics assembly of the PRJEB25223 data set...
TTTATATTCATTTTCATATTCTTCTCTCAACACACTATACACATAACTATCTGAGGATTTCCCTTGTACACGTTCATCACTTCTCAATATACCCTCTTGTGTGAATCCAAGTCTTATTGCTATAGCTCGGCTTTTCTTATTTTTAGTAGACATTTGTATTTCAATACGATTAATATCATATTCTTCATATACATAACGAATTAAGACTTTAATACATTTAGTCATGATACCCTTCTTTTGAAAGGCTTCAGCTAAATAATAACCAAATGTAATGATTAATTTATATTAGTTTCACTGACTATTGTATTTTTATTAATATAATCAATAATTCCAATTATTTTTCTAACATCATCTTGATTCTCTTTAAACAACTTTGTAATACTACCATATTGTCTAAATGGATCTCTCTGTAATTCTTTTTTATCTAAAAGCCCATTTTGAGAAATATATTCAATAATCTTTTTCACGAAATCAATTTGTTGTGGATTCAATCTTCCTTCAGTTAAAAATTCTGAGAAAGCCTCATTTACTGATTGTTTATCTAATCCTAAAATTTCTCTTACTAAAACGGTAACTGGTTTTTGAGGATAATTTTTTTCATATTGTTCTTTAGTACCGAGTTCTTTCCATAATACTTCTTCAAGTAATTCTACATCGTTATTGGTTAAAGGTTTATTATGATAAAGTTTATAAACTGCTACATGATTTTTATGCTCTTTTATATAATGGTTTACTTTCTCTTTATAACTTTGAAGATTATTAACGTCAAAAAATGCTTCGCCTGACACTTGTTCTATTACCTCATCTTCAAAATTAGTGTAGTAAATATTTCTTTTTTCTTTTTCAATAAATTTAATTAATTCTCTTAAAGCCAGTCGAACATCTTCTAAATTTTTTATTGAAGATTTTTCCCAAAAATCTTTATCTTGAATCTCTGTTATTAACTGTGCATGTTTATTAACTTGGGGAATAGAACCTAATTTGGATAATTCTTTTGCTGTATTCATTACTTTTTTAATTGGAGCAGAAGCATTATTTGATGTTAAAACTGCAAGTTCAATAGTTAACATTAATAAATCAAATCGTTTAGCGAGTTCCTCATCTGTTGTTACTTCAATTAGAGGAGTAATATGTTCTTTTATTTCATTAGTTTCAATAACCGCTAAGGCTTTCCAATTATTTTCATTTCTATATTTATCTACATACTGAATATTTTGTTTTGTTCTAAAGCTTTCTTGATTTAAAGATTTTACTTTTCCACACAATTCATCAATAAGTAATTGTCTGTACTTTTGTAAGTGTTCTTGTTGATATTTTAAATCTTGCAATTCTCGTACAATATCCAAGCGTATATTATATATACGTTGTGTTAAATTCCACCCTATCGTGGATTCAATACCTTTAGGATTCACTCTGAAAAATTCAAAATTATTTAACCAATCAAATATTAAGAAACTATCTTTATCAATTCCCTGTCCATATAAATTTTCACAGAGTCTAGTACCTCTACCAATCATTTGCCAAAATTTTGTTTTAGAACGTACTTTCTTAAAGAAAACAAGATTTACTACTTCTGGAACATCAATACCAGTATCTAGCATATCTACAGAAATAGCCACTTGAGGGTACTTATCGGCCACTGAGAAATTATCGATTAAATCTTGATGATAGTTAATGGTATTATCAATGACTTCTGCAAAATGACTACCTAAATTAGGGTATAACACATCAAATCTTTCCTTAATTACCATTGCATGCTTATGATTTTTGGCAAATATAATTGTCTTACCTAATTTATCTCCACCTTCAACCTTTAAACCATTCTCTAATAGTGATTCAATTACTTTATCAATAGTATTATCATTAAATAAATATTCATTTATTTCACTACTATCGATGTCTCTAATTTCATCATCGTCAAACATATTTTCATATTTTTCTTTTTCTTCTTCACTTAATTCATCATAAATTATTCCTTCTTCAAGAAACTTAGTTTTAGATTCAAGTGTGTGATATTCAACTAAGTATCCATCATCAACAGCTTGATTCAACTCGTAAGCATAAGTAGGGACTCCATTTTCTAATTCAAATAGAGAATAAGTATTACGATCTACTTCGTCTTTTGGAGTTGCTGTTAGTCCTATCAACATACTATCGAAATAATCAAAAATACTTTGATATTTTTGATAAATACTACGGTGTGATTCATCAATGATTATTAAATCAAAATGACCTACTGTAAATAAACGTTCACCTTTTTTTGACTTAATATTATCAATAGCATTCATCATTGTAGGATAAGTTGAAAATACCATTCTACTACTTTCAGGATCAGCATTTTTATCTAATAAATTACACATCGATAAATCAGGCATTAACGCGTTAAAACTTCTCATTGCTTGTCTAACCAAAGCTGTTCTATCAGCAAGGAAAAGGACGTTTTTCACCCAATTATGTTTTCTTAGTACATCTACAATTGATACAGCAGTACGTGTTTTGCCACTACCAGTAGCCATCACAAGAAGATTTTTCCGTTGCTTATTCATCAAAGCATCACATATATTGGCAATTGCTTCTTTTTGATAGTATCTATTAGTGATATCTTCATTAATTTTATAATTTATTAGAGATTTCTTTGTAGTTTGTCTTTGAATCATTAATTCAATTTCATCTTGAGTATAAAAACCAGAAACTTCACGAGATGGGTAATCATCATGTAGTATAAATGTTCTAAAACCATTTGTATAAAATATAACTGGTCTTAATCCTTGTTCACGCTCAATAGCATCTGCATATAATTTTGCTTGATGTTTACCAGTCTCAGGACTTTTAATAGAACTCTTTGCTTCTACTAATCCAATAATTTTACCATTATTTCCTCGTAGAACATAATCAACAAATCCTTTACCAGATTTATTTGGCATACCATTTACTCTATATTCCGCTTGCATATTATGATTAAAAACCCAACCAGCAAGTTTTAAATCTAAATCAATATACATTTTACGTGTATTCATTTCATTTGGTGTAGTTGTTTCAAAATCATATGTCTCGCTATGATCACGACGTTGATTTGAAGTATCTATTCTAATTTGATGAGCTTTTTCACATTGTTCTATTAATGGTTTATCTTTTTTACCCATTACCTCTTCAAAGTTAATAGTAGTTTCTGGTCCAACACTAGTTTTAAGGCCATCTTTTGGAAGAATATTTTCACGAAATTCTCCAGCAGTGTATTTTTCAGAATAACAATAATCAATCCACGAAATAAATTGGAATAAATTGTTCAATGATAATATAGCTTCATCACGCGTTATTTTAACACTAGTATGTGCAGCTGCGTTCCCTAATTTAATAATAAATTTAATCATTGGCAATAAATCATCATCAATAATATCGATAAATGATCTGTTATGGATTAGACTTGATAAATTATCTCTATAAGGGACTTTCACATCGTCATCGAAGCGATACACCCACTTCACAGCCAATTCAAGTGCACGACGTGTTAACATCGCACAGGAACTGGGACTGATCATCAATGATTGTTCCGCTTCTATACAATTAGGTGCAAAATCTTTATATTTTTTCTTTTCAACAATAAAATCAAAGTTTCTCATCTAATCACCCTTGTTAAATATATATAAATTACTTATTAAACAGTTCTCCATTAAACGCTTTATGTAGCAATGTTTCATACAGTTCTTCATAGTATTCCAGACTTTTTTGACATTGCTTTTTAAGTTCTTCAATTTTTTCAATTTTCTTTGCAAATTCGTTTTGTAATGAAAGGGGGGGAAGAAATATATTTATATTTGTTAACTCTTTTGCATTTATATTAGCCATCCCTACTATATTTTTAGCCATGTTATATAACACAGATTTAACATAGTTACTATTCAAATACATCGCGATAAATACACCATTAAAATTTTCATTTGGTGTAAGTTTTATTAAATATCCTGCATAAGCCATTGGTGTTTGTTCTCTATAAACTGCAGTTTTACCCACTAACTCCTTACTATTAGTTCTATTAAACAAGACTTCCCCATATTTAACTAAGTATTTATTTACATCTTTATCTTCAATATCAATATATTTTAAATTAGTAAAATCCCATCCTCCTTTATATGTGATATTATTCATTCTTAGAATTGGGTATTGTCCATTAGTCAAATCAGCTTTCTTACTTGTCCCATATTGAGTATTAACTACAGTATCTTTAATTTTGCCAATTTTCCATTTTTTGTTATTAATAAACGGATCTCCAAACATTTCAATAAATAAACTTTCTTCTAATTCAACTAAAAGTTTATATTGTTGTTGCTTTTTATTGATAGTTGTTTGAGCTAAATTTAATATTTCTACATATCTTTTTTGTAAATCTATATTTGGCAAAATAATTTTTGCTTCTGTCAAATTTGATAGCTTAATATACTTTATTATTCCTCCAATTGATTGATTTCTTAAAGTATCAATATATTTACTCAAACAATAGTATAAAAATTTTGTATCTAATATGTTTTTATTTTTTGTTTGAATTATATACGTTCTTTGATAAGCATCGAATTTTCCATTATAGTATTTTACATTTAAATCTCCATTACCTGCGACAAGAACACATTCACAATCATAGGAAAATGAATTAATTCTTAAAGTCTTAATAGAACACGTGAAGAATGGGTATTTACCATTTTTATCGTTTGCATTAGCATCAAGTTTTCCAGTACGAATAGAAACATAATCACCTAATTTAATAGTTTCCATTTAAAAATTCCTCCAAAGATTTAATACAATTTATAATATCATTTTCATCTTTTTTAATATCCTCTATTATAGACGTAGGAGCGCGATAATCTTTTTCCTCATATTCAATCTCTTTATATTTGTTAATAGATAAATCCCAGTCATTTTCTTTTATCTCTTCAAACGGTACAAAGAAAGATTTATCAGTACGTTCTCTCTCTGTTTCTTTATCTCTATTGTGATAACGTTCTATTATGTCTGGAATATCATTTTCTTGAATAGGTGACCGTTTGTCATCAAGAGAATATCCATCAGCTTTCATATCATAGAACCATACATTATCAGTACCACCATCATTCGTCTTTGTAAAAATCAATATTGCCGTAGAAACACCTGCATATGGTTTGAATATACCACTAGGCATTTTAATAATAGCTTCTAACTTGTTATCTTCAATAATTGTTTTACGTACATCTTTGTGCGCTTTTGATGCACCAAACAACACCCCATCAGGTACAATAACTGCAGCACGACCTCCAGGTTTTAAAATACGTAAGAACAAGTTAAGAAATAGCAATTCTGTTTTCTTAGTTTTAGCAATGGCTAATAAATCATTTGCTACTGTTTCATAGTCTAATGAACCTTTAAATGGGGGATTGGCAAGTACTAAAGTATATTTATCACGTTCAACATTATCTTCTGATAAAGAATCTCGATAAAATATTTGAGGATCATTCACTCCATGAAGCATCATATTCATTGCTCCAATACGTAACATTGTATTATCCATATCGTTGCCAAAAAACATTGAATTATGGAAGTGATCATTAAGTGAATGGATATTAAATAAATCATTATGATTTTTTCGCAAATACTCACTCGCTTGTACTAAGAAACCAGCTGTCCCCATAGCTGGGTCAATAATTGTGTCTTCTGGTTTTGGCTGCATTAATTCAACCATCATTTCTATAATTTGACGTGGCGTTCTAAACTGTCCATTTGTTCCTGACTGAGCAAGTTTAGAAAGTAAGTATTCATAAATATCCCCTTTAGTATCATTATCTTCTGTAGGTAGTTCATCAATTAAGCTTATAATTCTTTGCAATGTAGCTGGTTTGTTTATTTGAAAAATAGCATCCTTCATATAAACAGAAAATGCTGAGGCTTCTCTACCACCTAATGATTTTATAAAGGGAAATGCTTCATTTTGAACGATTGAATATATTTGTTGAGCATCTCCCAAATTTTTTAATCTATGCCATCTTATATATTGTTTGTCTTCTGGAAAGATACCTTCATAATCATCAATACCTAAAAGTTCATTATCTTGTTCTTTTTCAAGTTCTGATTCATCAAGTCCTTTCATAAAAATCAAGTATGTTAGCTGTTCAATGTTGGTTAAAGGGTTTGTACTTCCCTCAGTCCATAACATCGTCCATATACGGTCAATCTTATTTTTTATATCTCCAGTTATCATTTTAAATCTCCTTATTTGTATTGAAATTTATATTTCATCTATTAAACAAATTTAAGTTTTATATTTCTAACAAAAAATATGTTCAGTACAATTAGCCTATACTAATATTCTAACTTATTTTATTAAAAACCAATTATAATTTTTATAGTACTTTTAATTTTATTCACTTTTAATCTAATTTATATTAAATAATATCGATTGAGCTATAGCATCTGTTAGATTCTTTTTAGTTATTTTTAGTTCTGAACCTGCCATAAGTTTATGGATTTTAGGATAAATTGCTTCCGATCCATTTATAAGCGTTTGGACTGGGTTATCGGTGTCACCTATCCCTCTCATTTTATGAGGGACAGCACCAATAAAAACATCTGTATATTGTGTTGAATTTTCTAATGTAGAAATATCAAAATTTGTTAAATCATCATATTCGACAATTTCATATCTATCTTTCAATTTAGCTTTTTTAAATATCCCATTAATATCTTTTGCTTTTAAGCCACCGTTTCTCACTCCTAGAATGAGAACTTTAGCATTATCACTATAAAGATGGCCTTGTGTACTATCACTTTTTTCAAATTGATAATGTTCTAAGAAAGTATCAAATTCGCTTTGTTGATTATATAGCCTTGCTTCTTGTTTTAATCTATCGAATAATTCTTCTAAAAAATCATTTAGTTCTTCAATACTTAATTTACCCAATCTCATTCTCCTCCGTTTTCATTAAAAAGTTGTGGTAACTTTTCTTTGAAGTTTTTGATTTTTTTCAAATAACTGTAATATTCGACTAATTCTTCTTCCATTTTAAAAGCGATGTCTTCTTGTGTTTCTTCATCTAATATAGACACCTTATATTCTTGCAAGGATTTTTGTGAAATAACATTAATCACAGTTCCCGTCATTAGTTGTTTTAACTGTTCAACACCTATTTCGCTTGTTAAAAATGCAAATAAATAGTAAGGACTCACTTTATCGTCTTTAATTCTTAAAATATTAAAATTAGAAGAAATAATTAGATTATCTTTAGCTAAACTTTCGGTAACAATAGCTATTTTTAAATCCGAACTTCTTGTACTTAATACAATATCCTTAGGTTTTAATAGATATCTCTCATATTCATCGAGTATATCTTGACTAATTTGTTGTTTAGGGGTATCAATTTTATAATCTTTTACATCAGATAAATTTAGTAAGTAACCTGCTTTATCTTTACTTTCTTCCTCATCTAATCTTTTTTTAGAAACATCTTTTCCACGAATCGTTTCTACGATGTTAGTTAAATCGGTAGGATTTACAAGACGATCTTCAATATTAACTAGATAACGAATAGGAGATAAATTATAGTCATTATCTTTGACTTCTTGTTTATTCACTTTTACAGAAATATCAGTCTCTTCTTCTAGCGCTTTCATAATAGTTGTAATATTTTCATCCTCAAAAGTATTCTGCATTCTGCCCTTTTGAGTATAAATTTCTGAAGCATCAATAAATGTAATCTTATCGTTATTATCTTTTTGCAAAATTAATAAAGTTGTAGGTATAGCCGTATTAGTAATCAAGTTCGAAGGAAGTTGAATAACTGCTTTTATTAAATTTTTCTCTATTAACTCTTTACGAATATCTTTAGCCATTTCAGTAAATGTAGCAGCGTTTCTTACTACAATAGTTCCTACACCCTTATCCTCTAAATTATTTAAAATACGATTTGTAAATATCCATTCAGAGAATTTACTTCTTGTCTTTAGATAACTGTTAGAAGCGGAATCTTCAATTTGTTTTAAACGTTTATTATCTGCATTTAAAAATAATGCATCTGAATAAATACATTCAAATTTATCATTGCTTCCAAAATTTAAAGTAGAATCAATTTTTTTAATTTCTATATTCGTTTCTGATTGAGATAGAAGCTGTTCGCTAATTTCAGCTACGTTATGATTAATTTCTTCCCCCCTTAAGTATTTAAAATGACCTTCCTTACTCGCTCTCCATAGCATATGTCCTGTTCCCGAACCTAAATCTAATAGTGAATTTTGATTACTATAAGTTTTGAAAATCTCTAAAGATAGCGATTCGATAGACTCAGTATAAGTTGATACTGAATGACGGTTCATAGTTTGCAAGTCATAATAGATACTTTGTAATTCATGAACTGTCTTATTTTCTAATTGTTTGATTATTTCTTTAGTCGAATTATCCTTAAACTCATTGTCAATTTCTTGTTTGCTAATTTTTTTAATTACTAATTCCTGTAATTCTTCTAATGTCATTGAACCCCTTAATGTGTTTACTTGTTTTAATAAATCCAACATAATTTCCTCCCTCGGTTAATGTTAACCTAAGTATATAGCACTACCCTTTAATTGTCAATGGTTAAATTTAACCTTTTAATTTTTAAACTAAAAAAACTAGCGACTTGCTTTTATCGCTAGCTTATAAATCTACTTTATTTTAAATTTTCCATTCGTCACTAAATTCGCGGAGCGCCATAGTTACAAATTTATCTTTTTCATCTTTATTTATATTATTTTCATTTATATTTACTGTAAAGCATAATAATATAATTAATTCTCTACATATTCTAATTAAATTAATCCCTAACTCATTTAATTCATCTGATGTAATAGTATATGCTAAGTTATCATAATCACTAGTGGCTTGATCTATAAAATTACTATCTAATACCTTTAAATACCTATGTTCCATTATATTTCTTATCGTATAAGTACGTCTTAACTTTTTATCTATACAATCCAAATTCTTTGATTTAGTTTTAGCAAATAAATCTTTATACGTCCAATACATGCCTTTCAAGGCAATATTATTTTCAAATACCTCATATATTTCATTATTAGCACTTTGCCAAATTTTTTTAAAAGAAACTTCACGATCTTTCAATCCTAATTTGAAATATTTATTTAAAAAATATCCAATTCTATCAAACAATGCATAAGCACTTCTATATGCTGCCTTTACTCTTTCTATATTTAAACCATATTTAGGATAGTCAATTGTATTTACTAAATATACATTTTCATCTGAAAAATGATTCTTGTTATTATACATCCCTTCATAAAGTATATATCTGGCAGAACAATACTCTTGTTTAATTTGATTAAAAATTCCATAAAATGATGAATGATTATTAATTGACGTTAATATATTTGGCAAATGAAGAGTGTCTTGATTATTTTTAGCCATATAATCTATATCATTTATTGTGTTCAATGCTAAACTATTTTCTGCCACCCAATCCCAGTAGTCTTCATTAGTAATATTATTTGTAAAGTTATAATTATCTAATCTATCTTTTTTTAATATAGATTCCACATTGTACTCTGTATCATAGGGATTAAAATTATCGATTTCATCGAGAATATCAATTTTACTTTGATAAAAAGCTTTTGCATTAGGATGTACTATACTATCCTCATAAGTTAAAGCTATATCTAGCAATTGATAAGCGTATTTATAAAGAGGCTCTTTATTATCTGTATAATCAAAACAAGCATAATCAAAAATTTCTGTCCCTAAATTTCCAATTGCCATACCAAACTGAGAAGTTGCTAATTTTCTCATCTCAAATATTGCAGACGAATATTTTCCTATAGAAATAAGTAGATTACAATAATTGGTTTTTACACTATTATATATACCATTTAAATATATGTATTCTATCTTATCAATTTCAGTATCTTTTAAATATTCGTCCATTGAATTAATCGCAGTTCTAGCTAAAAATAAGCTTTTTTCAATTAATTTTTCCCATTCTACGGTTTCTTTGTTATTAACTTTTATATCAATATAATTATTTAAACTAGTAAAACTAATGTACAAATAATAAGCATACATTATCTTAGATTCAACATAATCGGTTGATATTTTTTCTAATTTCTCACTAATTTCATATAATGATTTTGTATCCTTTTTATCTAAAGCTTCATCAGCTTTTTTCGCGTAATTCAATAATTGTTCATTTTTATACCACTTCATTCACTTTACCTCTTTTAGTTTTTTGTAAGCTTTTACCTATTGTCCAAAATATATTAAAATAATTATACTCAAGAATGAAGGGAACTAAAATCAATGAAACCATTTTTTATTGATGAAAATTATTTTGAATATGAATACGATCAGCTACTTAAAGAATTAGATATATTCGACTTTTCTAAATTTAATGATTTGATTAATGGTTTGGATATGTTAGGCTCAAATATAGTTTCTACTATTAATTCTATACATGATACCTGTGAATATTTCTGTAATTCTTTTGTAAATTTAAAATATTCAATAAATTTAATTGAAACTGTTAACGAAGAAGAAAGAAACTATTATTGGGTTTTTTATTTTCATAATATTACTTTACATTTTCTACATACATTAAATGATTTATTATATTCATTAGCTCAAGAATATACTTCACATTATGAAGTAAAAAAAGATATAGGTTTTAAACGAAATTTAGTAGAAAATTTGATAGCTTCAAATAACGACACACATAGACAAATCGGCAATATCCTTAATAAAGATGTTCCTATACGTACTATGAGATATAGAGATGAATACACACATAATATAATGCCTTACAGACCCAATAGTAACCCAACTGTAGAAAATGGCATTACTATGTTTCGAGGCTATTCTACCATGATAACAAGTTTAAATAGTTTAGTGGACGATATTGAATCTGATTTAAAAAAACTAAAAAAAAGAGCTAAGAATATTAAGCAAGTAGTAGGTTTAACTAATGATTAAGCTTCGTATAAATAAATAAAAAAGTATCTATTAATAAGGCTTGGGATTAATCAAAACCGCTATTAAAGCTATAGTAATGTTTGATACTCCTTTGTCTCGTCTAGAAAAATTAGAAACAAAAGAAGATTAGAAAAGATGACTAATAGAGTTGCTATCAACAAAATATAAAAGAAGCAAAATCACACTTTTACCTATACTTCAAAATTACATGACTTACTAAGTACGAAAAAAAGCATTAAAATTGCAAAATCTTCGGAAGATATGAATAATTATTTCATAATTTCTTTTTAATAATAAAATTTTTATATCTTCTCCCCTCATTTATATTTGTAATAATTTATTTATCAATTTCTTTATTAGTTGCATATACTCTATAAAATTATTGAATTATTTGTTTAATAACAATATATCTTTTTTAATAAAAACAATATATAAAACAATAGTGAAAAATAATATATAAATGTAGTACCATAAATTAATTATCAAAAAATGAGTATTAAATATAGATGTACTTGATTGACTAAGATAATTTAATATTTCACTTATAGGTGGTAAAACAAATGAAATATATTTAAAAGTAGGTATTTCTTTAATAATATTTGATTTTAAAATAGCTAACAAAGATATCAATATTAATAATAACCAACTGTATTTTCTTGATAAAAAATTAGAATATTTAAATAATGCTGTTAATATTATTGCAGTAATACTAATTACAATATGGACATGAATTCCTATTAATATCTCTGTAAGAGATGGTAAATGTTCAAACCTAAGAGATACTAATGGATATATAATGGCAAAAATAATTAATGGTACGGTCATTAAAAAATTAAATATCAGTTTAGAAGTTAGATACAGTAATCTTCCAAGTTGCGTAAGTAGTAATTGTAATTCTTCTACTGATTCTAAATCAAAAGTAATCAAATTTAACCAAATAGAAATAAAAAGTAATAACATTGAAGTAGTACCAAAACTAGATAAAGCTGGTTGCCCTGCATAATAATATAAAATAACTACTATCAATACAAATACACTATATGGAGCAATAAATTTATATGATCTAATCATATTTTTTAAAAAATAATAGATTGGTTCAATCATTTCTATTATCCACCTCTTCAATTAAGTAACCATTATTTATTAACACTTTTAGTACACTATTACTCTGTCTATTATCAACATTTATAATAGTGTATTCTTTATGATGAAATACTTTAACTTTATCGAAATTTTTCATCATATCTTTAATTTTATTGTGATTTTTATTGCTAACTTTTATTTCTTTATAGGGATTTAATCGTTGCTGCAATTCCATCCATTTTTTATTTTCTAAGTTGAACTTATGAGTAACAAAACTTTCATCGAGTAATTCTTCATGAGATGTTAATATAATAGTTGCATTTTTTTGCTTTTGAACAATTAATTTTTTCAAACTTATTATTGCTTCTTTGTCTAAACCAGAAAATGGTTCATCCAATATATAAATATCTGCATTTTTAATTAAACATTGAATTAAATTTACTTTTTGTTTTGTCCCTTTGGAACATAAATTCAATCTCCTATCTAATAAATTATTTAATTTGAAATAAATAATTAAGTCTTCTATATTATGTTCGTTATCATTGTATATATTATCTAGAAAATCTAAATATTCTCTTATTGTTAAATTTATTGTAGAAGGCAAATAATCTGGAGCATAGCTAATTTTCCCGTTCACTTTAATACTTCCAGAGGTAGGCTTTATTAATCCTACTATCATTTTGAGCATCATAGACTTACCACATCCATTACTACCCTCAATTAATATAATTTCATTTTTGGGAAGTTTAAAAGTAAGATCTTTAATAATAGTTTTTTTATTAATAGTTTTTTTAACATTAGAACCTTTAACACTTAAAATAATAATATACACCTTCTTACATATAGCTTATATTTCTATTACATTATTTCTTTTATAAATATCTATTTTTTTACCACTTTCCATACAATAAACTATTTCTTTATGTCGTATTTCTTTTTTAGACGGTCAATCTTAGCCGCCAGGATTGCAATCCATGGAATCGTCTTCAGAAATCCCCAATATTTGTTTCTCTTGAAAAAGGTAAGAAAATTATAAAATATGGAAATAGAATAAATATCAATGCAAAACCACCTGTAAATATAATAATCCAAAAGAAACTTGCCTCAATCTAATGGTAAATACTTAAGTTTAGCATTAGCAAATTCTATTACACCATCTTTCATCCTCATGCTACATTAAAAATTATAATTTAAAACCACTACTAAAGAGAATAATATATCATGCCTAATTATTTATTTGAAAGATAAATAATTGATGCTGAAAATGGTAATTTATTATTATCTCAATTTGAATTAATATAGAAACTTCTGAACTTCAGATATTAATTTTTAAAGAAGTAATACATTTAAATTACAAAAATGATAGGTTAGATAAAGTAGTCAACTTAATCACGAATGTAGTAATTTTTTATAATCAGAAGAACAACTTAAAGTCACTAAAAAAATAGCTTTTTATTTTTTATCTCCTTTTATTAACCAGTTAGTTCATCATTCTTACCACATAGTTGATATGTATATTAAAAATTTATCACTCATGTTTTAATAAGAAAGTAGGAAAGGTAGTGAGGTAATGAAGATAGAAATCAACATTGATAAAGAAGCTGAAGAGAAAATTACTATTTCAGCAAAACAAATGACAACTGTTCTTTCAGATTTTCTTAAAGACACAGAGAAACGATTTAATAAACCCAGCTCAACGGTAAATTAGGAGATCATGTTTACCCAATTGATCTAGAACAAATTGCACAGTTCATAGTAGAAGATAAACAGGTTTATGCGATAACAATGAATAATAAAGCTTTAAAACTTGATCAGCGACTTTACCAAATTGAAGAGCTTGTCGGTTCAATATTCGTGCGTATTTCAAAATCAGAAATTATCAATCTAGATTACATTGATCACTTGAAGTTAGAAACAAATGGAATGGTCCATCTTACTATGAAAAATGGTAATACAACCTATGCCTCAAGACGTTATTTAAAAACCATAAAGGAGAGATTATCATTATGAAAAAATTATTCCACGCTGTTCAAAACGGTGCATTCACTGGTCTTATGATTTCTATCATTACTTCACTTATTTTTTCAAAGGATAAATATGTACCATTATATCCAGATTCTTTTATGGGTAAAATTTATTATGAAAACTTTAATGAAGCGGTTATTATGCTAATATGTGTAGTACTATGGGCATTGATTGGAATTTTGTTTACTTATGGTAATTTGATATTTACAGATACTGATTGGAGTATAACGAAACAGACTGTAGTTCACTTTATATTGATGTTAACCCTATTCTTCCCACTCGCTATTCTAGCAGGTTGGTTCCATCTGAACTTTGAGAATATTATTAGTTTCATCATAATATTTATTGTAGTGTATATCACGATGTGGTTTGGGACATATCAAAGAAATAAAAAAATAATTCATGAGATAAATAATAAATTAGGTCATTAATATAAAGAAAGCCTCAACTTCTGAAACCACAAAAAATCTTAATGTTCGATTGAAAACTAATCATTGTAAGATAGAAGGTATGAATAATTATTTCATATCTTCTTTTTAATAATAAAACTATTATATTTTCTCATCTCATTTACATTTATAATATTTCACATAATTCCTCAAAATAACTTTTTTAAAATTTTTTAATTTTTTTATAAAGATATTTTTTACTTTATTATAATAAAGTCGATAAATAAACTAAATAAAATTAATTAGAAAGCATCCTTCGACTTTATTTTGAAGGAGGCTTTTTTAATATTAAAATATAATACTAAATTAATAACCATATTCTTCCTTTAATAAACTATATACATAACTATCTGAAAATTCTCCTTGCAAACGTTCATCACTTCTTAGGACACCTTCCTGTGTAAATCCAAGCCTTATTGGTATAGCTCGACTTTTTTTATTTTTGGTAGACATTTGTATTTCAATACGATTAACATCATATTCTTCATATACATAACGAATTAAAGCTTTAGTACATTTAGTCATGATACCTTTCTTTTGAAAGGCTTCAGCTAAATAATAACCAATTGAAGTTTTTTTATTAACTAAATCTAAATAGTGCAACCCAATAACTCCAATCAGTTCTTTATTACTCCATATCCCGCAATGAAATCCATTACCATCGATAAATTGTTGCAACGCTGAATGGATAAAGTGTTTACTATCATCAACCTTCTTCGTATGTTCAACAAAAGGTAGAAATTCTGCTAAGTAGTTACGATTCCTATCTACTAATTTAAATAACTGTTCTGCTTCTCGTTCTTCTAATATCTTTAATTTAATATCTTTATCTACTTGGTAACCAAAGATCATAACTATCCCGCCTATGTATTTAATTATTAATAAACCCCAAAGAAAAACCGCTACTAAAGAGAATATGGAAATCCATCTCCACGCGCAAATTGTTGTAAGGCCGACTGAATAAATGTTTTGCTATCTTCAACCTTCTTTGTGTAGTCAACGAATGGTAGAAATTCTGCTAAATAATTACGATTATTATCTACTAATTTAAATAATGGTTCCGCTTCTCGTTCTTCTAATATTTTTAATTTTAAGTGGTCATTAATTTGATATC
>ERZ1023217.164-NODE-164-length-15382-cov-16.573172_pt1 | contig 15382 bp, 13 predicted proteins | sample MGYA00380448_ERZ1023217 | MGnify/ENA primary metagenome ERZ1023217 (study PRJEB33173, sample SAMEA4830360) | metagenome | study: EMG produced TPA metagenomics assembly of the PRJEB25223 data set...
TGACATTGCCAAAGGTAAATTCACTCTCATCTGCTAGCCAGTTGTATTTAATACCTATAACTTCAGCTTCTATATATAACGGTGGTCTGAAATCTCTGTCTTTCACTCTGACAACATCTCTTAGATGCACTGTTACATCGTTATAATATTTATGAATATCAATTGAAGATACTTCGTAACTTATCGCTGCTTGATTACGTTTATTAAGTTCTGTTTTAGCAAGTGTGGTCAAACGTTTAAGCGTCATGTTCTCATCTTCAGTTTCAGGCTCATATACATCCCAAATATAACGGTTAGGTAGTCCAAAAATCTCTTGTGCTTCATCATCTACTACAACCGTTTCAATTCTTGAGCCATCTTCTTTTTCAGGACCAACTGCAAGTAAAGCAGTTTTCACTTCAGATAGATCAATCGTTCTTGTCATACCTGTTAAGTCTTTACCTTTAGTGATTTCTTTACCTTTAAATAAGTTTTTAGGTTTAGTAATTGATACATAACGATGTTCGACAGTATGTGCGCCTAATTCAATATAAAAACTAGGGACCATGTCGTAAGTAGTACAAAGCATATAAATTAAATCAAACGGATTAGTGTGAGAAGTCCATGATGTTGTTCTGTTGCCACCATATTCTGTATCATCGGATACTTCCCAACCTGTATCAGCAAGTGTTTTAAGTAGCGCTTGTGTTGTTGTATGTGCGTCAAATTTACCAGGTTTAATAGGCTTAGCTGTTTTCAAATCTTCTAGGTAACTTGCGTTACATTCTATTTCAGTTGTACCGTCAAAATTATCTGTAATGTGGATGATGATGAACTCTCTAAACGTACCATTGTTGTCTTGAGCAATAATTCGATTACGCTCTCTCAGTTTCTCTGCTCGAGTATTTTCAATCGTAAAATCAAAGGTTTCTGTTTTTTCTTCTACATTCATACTCATTTCAGCATTAATCAATGCACCATCACTTTGACTAATAAAATCAATAATATTGTCATTAAAATCAAGTACATGTATTCCTACATTCTTCACTATCTAACCTCCAATCTATAAAAATCTGTCTTGCCAATACACTGTCGTGTCATATGTGTTTTCAGGATAAATCATACATTCATTCATACCTTTATTTATGTTGAAAAAGTCACTACCGAATGTTTTTAAATCGAGTGCAGGTTCTTCGTTAATCGTTACTGTTTTTTCTTCCATATTGATATTAATTAAGTCGCCTTTTTTAATGATTAAATCTCTTGCTTTAGGTGGTTTGGGTAATATCTCATGATTATAACTACCTAAAATTGTTGTAGGCATATGATAGTTACTACCATTTTTAGCAATGTAGATACTCACTGCTGATATAGGTCGTTGATAGAAGTTTCCTGCATCCACAAATACTTTTTCAGTCACATCTACTGGAGTAATTCGCTTAGGATATTCTACTTCATCATATTTCCATGTTTTTATATAGAATTTATCTCCAATACGTTTTAAACGCATATAAATTACTATATGTTTCCATGTGTAAAACTTCGGTGCGTTTGTATAACTGTATATCTTCTTTTGATTACCGTTTTGGTCGAATAATGTTACATAGATTGTTCCGATATTTTGCGTTACTCTAGGGTTGCTATAACCAATAGAAGCAATCACACGGTTATCTGTATCATATATATACTGTGTTGCATGTGTTGCACCTTTTTTACCTTGATTAACATGTATTTTAACTGTCGAACTAAAATCTTGAGTGCTTTTACCAAATGAGTGTTTATATTCTGCACCATTCCAACCACTTGTACCTGTAACGCTACTTTCATCAAGCATAAAAGCGTCTTTTGAAGAACTCATTGCCATAGCACCACCAACTGTTCCACCAGTAACGTTGTCGTTAATAGTACCGTTAGTAACTTTAGTCCATCCAAAGAAAGAACGCATCTCATCATTAAATAAAGTTGGTGTATAATCTTCGACCTTTTTATCTAAATCATCATCACCAATCATGAAATAATCTTCGTTATTCTTCGTGATAGAGAAGTAACTCGCATTCTTTAACGCTGTTGCTTGCACAATGATAGGACTGTCGGCTGTCCCTGTACTTACTACTGATACTTGGTCTGAAATAGCTGTGTTTTTAGTACCTTCTACTGCATATTTGTAAGGATCAGCTAAAACAACGTTAATACTGAACTGCCAAAAAGTTTTGCTATACTTTTCTAACTCAATTGGCCCTTCAAAATAAGCGTTCCAATACCATTTTTGTGATTTGAACTGTAAAGGTACTGAATGATCGTAATCAAAAAACTTAACAAGTTCATTCAACACATCATCATGTGTTTTTATACCACCAGATGAAAGATAATCATTTCTCACTATTAACGGAAGTTCGAATTTATATTCTTTCAATTGTCTTTGTTTTACTATACTTCCACTTCGACCTAGTATTTCTTCAGTTTCAATACCAAAATTAAAAGAGGGTATTTTAAACCCTCTTTCAACTATTAACCACGGAAGTGTCTTGTTATTTATTTTTATAGTATCAATCAATTAGGTTACCTCCCCCGGTTTAAATCTTGATTTTCTTTGTTTTTGTCTATTGTATTTATCAATAGAATTGAAAACTTGTTGTTCATGTGTATATTTATCAATTGTTGGTTCAAAGTTTTTATCTGCAATCGTTTGATTACTTGTCACAATTTGAGTTAATAAAGCAATTTGTTGTTGTTGTGCTTGTAGCATTTGTAACAACACATCATTATCGTTACTTCCACTTGGTTTGGGTAACGAATTAGGTCTTTTATTACCTCTTGTACTACTTTTTCTATCAATATCTTGTGCAGCAAGTGCCAACATCTTCATAGCATCATTGCGTCTAGATGGATCAGTTGGAATTATCCATTCAGGATAACCACCTTCTGCTATGTTGTACCAACCAGCAGATTTGATTAAGCCACCTGTGGCGTAACCATGACCATGACCGATAACACCTAGCATATTTTTACCGTATTTATATTTAGCCCAATGAATACCAGCTAGCAAGTTATCTAACGGGTTAAATATGTTGCCATGACCTGGAAACTTCATTGAATTAAATGTATTTTTAGCAACTTGTACTAGACCTTTTGCTTCATTACCACCAGTATTAGCATCGACATATCCGCCTTGAACTGCTCTAGGATTACCACTACTTTCACTATCTATTTGTCTAGCCCATGCATTCACATATGCAGGAGTTGTCGGCAAACCATTCATTCTTAATGCTTGCTTAATTTGTGGCGCCCATTTAATACCTGCTTTAGGTGCGCTTCCGCCGCTTTTCGCGTGTCCTTTAAGCCATTTAAGTGGATTAACTGTATTCGCGTTTGTAATTGTATCGTGGCGACCTTTTTCGACTTGGAAATGTAAGTGAGGTCCAGTTGTCCAGTTACCACTGTTACCAGTTTTAGCAATAGGTTCTCCTGCTTTTACTTTTCCATGTTTTAAAATTTTAGATAAATGCATGAAAAATAAAGTAAACTGACCTGTTAAAAGACGCGCTACAAGTCCACCACCAAAGTTGTGAATTTCTTTTAAATTACCATCATTTGTAGAATTAATGGTAGTGCCATATGGAGTGCCAAAGTCAATACCATAGTGATGTCCTCCAGCAAATCCATAGCCAGGCGCGCCACCATTAGGATAATATCCTGTATTAATATGATAGCCAGTAAATGATGAGCCATCTCCACCGCCTGCATCGTTTAGCCAACCGTCGAATAAAGATTTAACACCATTTTTAAGCTTTTTATAAGCGCCTTGCATTAACATGTAAGGCAATTCAGCACCTTTAAGAAAATCGAAATTAAATCCTACTTTTTCGAAAATTTTGTTGACTAATTTACCTGGATGACCGATGTAATCAAACACATCTCCTATGCCTTTAATTACAGCACTGCCAACATCTTTTGCTTTTTCAGTAACTTCTATACCTTTAGCTATTCCTTTTGCAGCAGTATTTTTCACTGTATTTTTTACAGTACCACCAGCATCTTTTACTTTATCTATACCGCCTTTAATAGCTTTTTTACCGCTATCAAAGGTATTCATTGCAAAGTCTTTTAACTTAGTACCTATACTGAATTTAGGTATTAAATTATTACTCAACATAGCATGAGTTTGTTCGCCATTTAAAATACGAGTTCCTTTGGCAAGTGGAATTGTTGTATCTGTAGCTGGTGTGATGAAAGCTTTACCGCTAGGTGGAATAACTGTTTCATGTCTAAAACCACCTGGACCATTGCCTGGACCTTTATCTCCAACGGTCGCTAAAGTATTACGATTAAGTTTACCTTTCGTAATATAACTTTGAGTATGAGTGCTTTCAGTACCAGTAGAGAGTTTTATTTTAGGCAACTTAGGCATATCTAATTTTCCAGCTACCCAGTTAACGCCATCGATAAGTTTATTCAATCCGCTTTTTACAGCTTTAACCATTCCAGTAATATGACCTTTGATTTTTCCAATAATGTTTTTAAGTCCACCATTCATATTATTGAATGTTCTTCGAACACTATTCCATAAACCTTTAGCCATATTAATCGTTGTATTCTTGATACTACGCCAAGTGTTAGACATAAAACTTTTAACTTTGTTAAAAATATTACGTGTTCCATTTGATAAACTATTCCAAGTACCTTTAACGCCACTCCATAAAGATTTCGCTAATCGCACCGTTGTATTCTTGATGTTACGCCAAATATTACTCATAAAGTTTTTAAGTTTATTAAAAATTCTTTTAGTACCGTTGTATAAGCTATTAAATGTATTTTTGACACCAGACCATAACGCTTTAGCTAACCTTACTGTTGTGTTTTTAATATTACGCCACACACTACTCATGAAGTTCTTGAGTTTATTGAATATACGGTGTGTAAATCGTGATAAAGCGTTCCATATAGCTTTCACACCTGACCATAGTCCTTTAGCAAGTTTGACTGTGGTATTCTTAATACTACGCCACACATTAGATAAGAATTTTTTCAGCTTATTAAAGATACTGCGTGTTACTTTATACAAAATGTTCCATGTAGCCTTAATACCGTTCCACAGACCTTTTGCTAATTTAATAACAGTATTTTTTATGTTGTGCCATACATTTGACATAAAGCTTTTCAGTTTATTGAAAATGCTACGCGTTACTTTAGATAAACTATTGAATATATTTTTAACGCCGTTGCTTAAAGCTTTAGCTAAAGAAACAACTTTATTTTTTATAGAAGTCCAAATCTTATATATAAATTGTTTTAAAGCGCTGAAGATTGTATGTGTAATATTCTTAACTGCAGTAAACCATCTTTTCACTCCGTTAAAGATAGCTTTCACTGAATTTACTACAACATTTTTTATTGCATGGAAAACAACGCTTATAAATCTGCGAACTGCACCAAATATTGTTTGAGTTATTGACAAAATTTTTCTAAATATTGTACTAATAATATTCCATATAAATCTTAAAACAGTGCCAATGATTGTTTTTACACCATTAAATGATTTGCTAATAACTGATTTAAATAAACCACCAAATATTTTTACAACTTTCAATATTTTTCCGATAAACCATAATTGAATTAAGTTCCATATTAGAACTAAAGCGCCTTTAAAGACTTGTTTAACACCTTCCCAAACTAATTTCCACTGACCTGTGAAAATACCTGAGAAGATTTTAACAATGCCTATTATTACATCTAATGCAGCTCTAATAATATTTTTAATATTATTCCAAGTATCTACTATAAGAACTTTAATAAAAGGCCATACAAATTTCATTATGCCTAAAATGATATTCATAGCACCCTTAATTACTGGAACAAGAACATTCATAAATATCGATTGAACTAAGTTACCTAAATCTCTCAAATTTGGTCCAATGAGATCTTTAAGATATACAAAAAAGTCAACGAAGAAATTACCGATATTTTTTAACGCTTGTATAACAGTATCACCATTTTCAGTCCAAAAATCTGTTAACTTTTTCCCGATCTCTTTGACAAAATCAAATATAGAATTAAAAGCATCTACAAATAATTGGCGAATTTGTAACAATCTCATCGTCAATTTAGTTGCTGTTTCTTTTGGCATTATCTTTGAAAGTAAATCAAGTGTTGGCAAGAAGTTTCCAGATAATAATTGTTTCATTGCACCGAATATAGATTTCACTACATTCCACATTTTTTTGAAACCGTTAATGACTGGTTCTATTACAGAATTAACAATATTTCTAAATGTTTCTGATTTTTTATAAGCAACTACAAAAGCTGTTCCTATTCCTGCAATAGCTGCAACTGCGATACCAACCGGACCTGTTAATGCAGTCATTAGTCCGCCAATTAAAGGTATCTTAGTAAGTAGTTGCCCTATATTAGGTAAAACTCCTTTAATGCCACCATTAAATAAGCTAAAGAATTTAGCGCCACCTTTAGTAGCATTTAACAATGTCATAGCTTCTGAAATACCTACGATGCTATGTGCTAATACACCAGTTGCAACAATAAGTGGAGGTATAGCAACGCCTAATAACGTAAATGCTGCGATTGCTATCTTAGTAGCATTACTTGTCCCTTGTAAGTGTTCGAATAGTCCAGTCAACTTATCTGCTAAGAATGAAACGATAGGTGCAACTGCATCTCCAATTGTTCTAGAAAAGTTGATGAAAGTGTTTTTTAACATTTTCAACTTACTACCCATTGTTTCGTAACGAATGTTAGCTTCATTAGTTAAAGCACTATTCTCTTTCCAACCTTCTGAACCTGTTTTCAGTGCTTTATCTAGAACTTGATGATTGTTAGCCATACGTCTAATAGTATCGGCTTCTCTTATCCCTTTGATACCTACATCGTCTAAGGCTTTTAATACTCCTTTTGCTCCACCTTCAGTTTCGCCTAAACCTTTAACGAACATTGACAATGCTTTACTTGGGTTGTTCTCCCAAATTTGTGCAAATTCTTTACCACTAACGCCTGCAGTTTTAGCAAAGCTATCTAAAGTGTCGCCACCTTCAGCAACAGCTTTGGTCATCTTATTCCAAATTTGTGTCATAGCAGTACCGCCGGCTTCCGCCTCGATTCCTACTGATGACATTGCTGCACTGACTGACATAATTTCATCAGAACTAAAACCTGCTTGTGCGCCTGCACCAGCTAAACGTTGTGCCATTTCAACAATTTCTTTTTCGGTTGTGGCTGTACTATTACCTAAAGCAACAACTGTTGAACCTAATCTATCTACATCTTTGATTGGCATATTTGCAGCATTAGCAAATCTTGCAAACTCTGTTGCTGCTTCATCTGCAGTAAGGTTAGTAGCTACACCTAAGTTCATCATTGTTCTAGTGAATGAAGTAATATCTTGTTTCTTGATACCTAGTTGTCCTGCAGCTTCTGCTACACCTGCTATTTCTGTTGCAGCGAATGGCATTGTATTACTCATTTTAGTAATTTCATTGCCCATTTTATTTAATTCGCTACCACTCATATTTGTTGTTTTAGCAACACCCGCTAAAGCTTGTTCCCATTCAATTGATGATTTAATAGCTGTTCCCATACCTGCAACTGCTGGCATAGTCATATAAAGCATTGAAGTAGATCCAACACTTCTCATAGTAGAGCCAACATTTCTAATTGAATCTTTATATTTATTGACACTTTGAATACTTCTGCCAAAGCCAGTTGAAGATAAACGTTCTGCGTTGCGTTGTTCTGTTTCTAATCGTTTATAACTTTGCGTAGTTTGATCTAGTTCGCTCTCAAGTTCATTCATCTTAATTTTTTGTTGAGTGATAGCACTAGATAATTCTCTAGCTTCTTGACTATCGCGTCCTTGTACAGTAGCTACATGATTGTATTGTGCAATTAATTCTCTTAACACTACACGTTGCTCTGACATGTTAGTTTTAAGTGTGTTTAAATGATTACCATAGGCTTTTACACTTTCCCCTGCACGAGCAAGATTGCTTCTTGATAGTGATAGAGTATCATTAAACTGCGACATCTTTGCTCTAATTTGAGTCATAGAAGAAATGCCTTGCTTTTGTTCCATTTCTAAACGATTATGTGCTTGTGTTGTTTGATTTAATTGAGTGTTTAACTCTTTTAATTTCAAACGTTCTTCGGATAATTTTACATTAAGCTGTTGTGCTTCTTGGCTAGTTGCACCATATTGCTTTTTAGCAAAGTCATACTGTCTTGATAAATTTTGAACAATAAGTTGCTGTTGTTTCATTCCATTGTTCAATTCAGAAATGCGCGCTTTATATGCTTGAGCAGTTTGACCGCTCATTTTGAATTTATTAGCGCTAATTGTTAAAGATTGTGCAACTTGTGACATTTTTTGACGAATTTCAGACATTGAAGATGTTAATGTTTTTTGTTCAAATGCAAATCGTTTAGCTTCCATAGTCGTTTTCTTATATTGATTGTCTAGTTGCCCTAAAGTTGCTTTTTCCTGTAAGATTTTCTCTTTTAACTCTAACGCTTCTTTACTCATAACGCCTTGTTCTCTAGCAACCTTTTGATAGCGACCTTCTAATACTCTAATTGTATTTTGGTGCTTTTGAATAACTGTGTTGAGTTGGTTTAAATAATTCTTATAACTACTTGTAGATTTTTCTGTACTTTGAAATGCCATATTTGCAATGTTAAGTTGACGTTTCATTGTACCTAGAACGTCATTAATCTTTTTCATTGAGAAAATTGTTTGTTTAGTCGTTGTACCGAATTGTTTCATCTCTTGTTCAGTTGAATTCAATTGTCGTTGATACATTTGTAATGCTCTATGTTGCCTACTGTATTCTTGACGTAACTTTTCGGCTTCAACACTAGAACGTTGTTCTTCTAAAGTCATTTTCTTTAACTGATTAGAAATATCTTTCATAGAGTTTTCAGTTACATCAATCGCTTTAGTTAATTCTTTCGTTCTTGTTGCATAAGACTGCATGTTTTTCTCTGAGTGCTTGAAATTAGCATTAGATCTACGCATTTCTGAATCTAATGTTTTGAATTGCGCTCGTATTTGTTTCATTGTACGTTCAATACCAACGTCACGCATATTCATTAAAATTGATAAACCTTTAAATCTTGATTCAGCCACTTACTGTCCCTCCTTCCTTATTTAGGTATAAAAAAATAGCCTTAGTACCAATGACTAAGGCTACAATGCAGAGAATAGCGCATCGGCTTTTTCATCAGTATCAACAGTATTTAGATGACGTTCATCTAAAATTTGAAGTATATAATAAAATGGCATTTCAAGAACTTGGTTTGCTGGTGTACCATTTTCCACCATATCTTTTACGACTTTATCCAAATTCTTCAACATGCCATTGTAAGTTAAATCTTCTTTTTTTAATTTGTTTAGCTGATGCTCTGAATAAACTTTTTTGTTTCCTCGTCTTGTTGGCCATTAGCAATGAACTGTACTTGTTTTTGTAATGTTTCAAGTGCGTCAGGCGCATGTAGACGATTTCTAATATCTTTTGCAGTAAATTGTTTACCATAAATTTTAACTACTACATCAATTAATTTATCTAATTGTTCTTTGAATGATAATTCAACTTCTCCATTTTCTGCTTTCTCTAATTCAGCCATAATATCCACTGATTCATATAAAACATCTAATGGAATAAAATGTGGTGTTAAGTATGTTTCAAGTTTAATTTCTTCTGCTTCTGGGTTTTCTACTAAACGAATGTAGTTACGTTTTAATTTGTTTGACATGTCTAAAAAACTCCTTTTTATTTCGAAATAAAAGGACTGCTAAATGCAGTCCTAAAGATTAATTTATTTATCTTCAACACGTTCGAAGAATGGTAACTCATAACCTTTTTTCTTCAAACGTTTTTCAAAGTCGTCGACTACTTTTACCTTTTCTTCCACAACCTCATCTTTACGGTATTCCTTACCAGTTTTAAGGTCGTTAGCATCTTTTAAAACTTTATATTGAACCATGAATTAACACTCCTTATGCAGAAGCAGTGTCTACTTCTGTTTTACTGTCATAAGCACCATTTAATAATTCTTGGAAGAATGAATCAACATCAGCACCTTCACGAGAACTATCGAATAAAATTTTACGTTTACCGTCAGCGATACGGTGCATTGCAGTACCTTCTGATTCTTCTGAACTGAATTCCCAATCTTCTTCGGCAGTTTTACCTTCTAAGTTTGGATCAGCAAACATAACTTTAGTTAAACCAACTTGTTGATAAGATCCATCACGTCGTTCACGTTTAAACCATACTGCTACATAGTTGTTTTGTTTACCACGTTCTTCAGAATATACTCCAGTTTCGTTATAAATCTCATTGAAGATTAACTCACGAATTTCTTGTGGAAAAGCATGCATTGTCATTGAAATTTTACCTTCACCATCAGTAGTACCTGATTCAATGATTGAACCGTCAGCGTAAGCATTAACAATTTCTCCACCAGTTTCTACTGAAATTTCTTGTAAACCACGAGTTTGTGTTACGTTTGAATATTTAATAGTGCCGTCTAATTCATCTGTTTCTAATAAAGCAAAACCTAAATCTTTAATGTTGATAAATGATTTTGGTGTTTTAGCATATTTAACCATTTAATTTTCCTCCTCATAAAAAATTGCTTCATATCGTCTTGTTGAGCGATACAAAGCAAATTCTTTGTTATATTCATTTCCTAAATTACTTACTTGCCCTGCTTTCAATTCTTTCCAGAGCAAATCACTAATACGTTGTGATATTTCGTTTCTTCTTAATCGTGCATTGTAATCTGCATTAGCTTTCACAAATACATCTATTTGAACAATATAACTATACGCTGCACGTTCTCCGTCATAATGTACTTCGGGAATAGGATCATCAAAGTCATCTAATACGACATAAGGCTTTGTGATGTCTTTAACGTCAGGATAGTCATTGAACTTTACATTCTTGATATCTAGTATTTTCATTAGCTTTTCGTCATCTTTTAGGACGCTGTATATTTTATTTAATATATCAATCATAGTAACTTCTCCACTTCTTCCTGTACCGTTTTATAAAACTCTTTCTCAGCTGTACGTAAAGCTTTGTCTATCGCCCCGAAACCTTTAGGCCGAATAAACTTACCATTTCTAGCGTGAAAGCCTTTCTCGTTTAAATGAACAATAGAATATCTATGATGTGGTCCTTCCCAATATACTCGAACAGAACGAACGCCTTTATCCCAATAAGGCGATGATAGCTTAGCCTCTTCATACTCTGCGCCAGTATCTCTAAAGTAACGAATATTACTTTTGATAGCGTCTAAAACAATATTTCCTGCCTTAATCAACGCCTTATCTATGATTTTGTTCATTCTTTGACGACTAAATCTATTCTCCAAATCTTTTTGGAGTTGTTTTAATCCATCTGCACGAATACCACTAAAATTATTACTCGCCATTAGATACCACCCCTGCAGTTAACATTAAAAATTGTTCGTTCTCTACATCAGGTTGTACTAATTTAATATTCAAATCTTGATGAATATATGGCGAATCTATTGCAACGTAATGCTTTTCGTTTGGTATATATTGCCCGTGTGTTTCACGTATAAATATCTTCACATCGTGTTCTGTACCATTTGCAATTGCTTGTTGTAATTCAGTCATTTTCCACTGTGGAACGTATGCCCAACAATGATATAAAACTCTTTTACGTTTTACGCCTGCTTCTGGCCCTTCATTCTCTTGATACTCATAAAAATGAACACGCGTATTTAACTTTTTTGTTGTAATAAATGGTTTTTTAAATTTACTTTTCATTTACATCACGCTCTCTTAATGTCAAAAAGCCAAAGTGTAACAAATCATCTTGATAATTATCGTTAAAGAACTCTAATAAATCTTCATAATCATATCGAGCGCGTGCAAAAACTAAGTTTTTACCGTTTAAATTACTATTAATATCAAATACGCCAAAACGTGTTTCTAAATTCTCGTAAGACATATTTAAAACACGTAATAAGTGTTCATCTTCCGTATCATGAGAAATCTTAGTGTATTCTTTAAATTCATCTAAAATTTCATCCGATATCTTAACGCTTGGCATTAGTATCAACTACTTTCTTAGGCTTGTGCAGTACTATCTGTCGTTCCACCTGCAGGAGTTGAAGTACGAACTGCAGTAGATAATTCTAAGTCATACACGCGTGATGCATTGTTATCAGCTGGTTGGCCATAAGCAAATGTTTTAGCAGTGTATAAAATACAATCTTCTAAAGCTAAAGTTTCGTTGAATTTCTTAACTGTTAATCCGCCACCACGTACTGCATCATAACGATCTGATACAAACGCAACTAATTTATTTGCTGGAACAAATTCAGATGATACGATTTGTACGTTATAAGGTAATACAGTTACAAAACCACCATTAGCAGTTAAGTAAGTGTAACGTGCTTGTACATCCCATGAGTCTTGTGGGTTAACTACTAATACAACTTTACCGTCAATGTTTACCTCTTTACCGTTTTCTTTAACAGATAAGCCTTTTAATACATCTTTTAATTCATTTACAGTTGTATCTGCATCGGCAAAAGTTAAAGTGCCAGATGTTGTTTTATCAACGACACCGCCGTTTTCTTGAATATCTTTCATTAAACCTACTGGTTGGTCTTTAGATGCACCTTCACCAGTTAAGAAAGCAGCTTCTAAAGCAACTGAAATAGCTTCCTCAATTTGAGTACGAACAAAACGTTCTACCCAGTTAGGTCCAAACATTTTTAAATCATCAGGGATAACTACGAAACAAGTTAATTTAGATTGTTTGAATTCTTCTTCATCAAACGCTGCATCTAATTGACCTTTGATTTCACCAAAGATTTTACCCCAAACTGCTTGACCAGTTGGTTCTGCTTTAATGATACGTGTTACTAAACCTGCGTTTTGAATGTTGATTTTTGAAAGTAATGGATGTTCTGATTGTAAATCATCAAACACACGTTCAATGACTGTTTCAGGTAATAATTTTTCTTCTTTATAACCAACTTCTGTATTAATTTCATTAAAGAATTTACGTTCTTCTGAAGTTAATGGATCTTGTGAGCGTTTTGCTAAGATACCGTTATCTACTACACGATTATTAACTTCTGCTGAAATTTCTTCTTGTAAATCATTTGATAATGCATCAAACATTTCTCCAAATGCTTTTGATTGTTCTTCATCACTTGCACCATTGCGAACTAATTCAGCAAAATGCGCTTTATGGTCTTGATAGTTCTTTAATTTTTCTCCGACTTTAATAGCCATAATATTCCTCCTTAAATTTATGCATAAAAAATAGCCATTAACATCAATTGTTAATAGCTACTTAAAATGCAAATCTTGAAAATTTATTTTCTTTTGGCGGTGGATTAGTACCCCCGTTTTGACTTTCGCCTTCGTTGTCTTTTTCTAATTTATCAAGGTGTGATTCAATGTTTTTAATTTTGTTTTCTAAATCTGCAATACGTTGATCATTTGAATCATCACTTGAAGGTTCATCTGGCGTTCCTTCTTCTGCTTCATCAATCATAGAATTAATGATTTGTAACTGTTCTTTCAATTTTGCTACATATTTTGAATTCCCCACGTTCTTTACACCTTCTTTCTGCTTCTCAACAGATTTACGAGATGATTTTTCATCTGCAAAACCTTTATTGATTGCTTCGTCTGCAGTTAGCCATGTTTCATTAGTGATTAGATTAACAATCTCATCACGATCTAAACCTGTTCTATCGTGATAAATATCAACAATAGATGTATCGATTGCAGTTAAAGCGTTCAAAGTTTTCTGAATGTCTGATTTGTTACCAAAAGCCATTGTAGAAGCTTCATGTACCATCATATTTGCACCTGTTCGGATAATAATCTTATCTCCTGCCATTGCAACTAATGATGCAGCACTTGCAGCTAATGCAGTGACTTCAATTGTAATGTGATTTGATAAGGACTTTAAGTAATTATAAATTTCTATCCCTTCAAACACATCACCACCGCCAGAATTTAAGCGAATAACAATATCTTCTTTAACATTATCAAGCGAATCTTTCACAGCTTTAGCGCTGATAGTGTCGTCAAGAAAAGATAAGTTAGCAATAGTACCTGACAACGTTAAAATGTGCTTGTTATCCTTAGTTTCGTTTCTAAAAACTGGCGTGACATTTCTTACAATCGGATTACTCATTATTAGTCTCACCCCCTTCTGTTGATGAAACTGATTCGTAGTTTTTAGTTAATACGTATTCATCTAGGTGTTCATCATCTCCTGGTTCATCGCCAAGCATGACACGAATTTGATTACCGGTATAAGTACCAGAAGAACGTAGCTTATCAATCGCTTCTGCTAATTCGATTGGATTTTTCTTATCTATACCAACAATTTCAATACGTTTATTTTCTTTTAAATACTCATCTTTGAAGAATAGCTTAGCATTTAACTCACGCTCTAATTTCTTGGTTAATGGTTTGAAACAGAATTTGTTAGTTGCTTCAATCGCTTTTTCTAAGTCTGCATTTTCGCCTAGAATTAGAGAGGGTGATACACCGACAATACGTGCAATATAGATGAGAATATCTTCTATTGCTTGTCGTAACTCTTTGAAATCTGAACCATTCGCACTAGAGTTATTAGTTGAATGTTCTTCGTACTCTAAACCTTTCGTTAAAGGCACAACTGCAACTTGATTTTTCTCAAAGGTATTAAAAATCATATCAATATAATCTTGGATGGCTTTCGTAGACAACGTTGTACTGTTCACATTCAAAATACCTCGTATTTGATTTTTCTTGAGTTGCATATTCAACATACGACCGAATACTTCGCCATAATCTTCAAATAGTCCTAATGAAAATTTATCTAACTTTTCATTGGCATATTCTAAGTAAATAACATCATCCATTGAAAAGTAACGATTATATTTATAGTCATTAATCATAACCGAATTAAAACGATGTGGTAATAGTCCTAACTCTGTTTCACGTTCAAACTCATCTGCCACATATAAATAATCATCATCTGATTTAATAATTAAAGCTTCGTTATCGACAAGAAGTTTATAAATAAATTTTTGCCAAAACTGTGTAGCATTTTGATTAGGATTAGGTCGAACATTCAATAAATAGTACATATCATCTTTAGTGACATGATCGCTTTCTTTCACTCTAAATTCAGATTGAGCGATTGTTCTTGCTACATACTCAACGACTACATTTAAAGCCATTCTTTTAATATAGGCTTTAGAACTTGTTTCTTGTAAAAGTTCTAAGTCATACATCCATGAAATCTCTTTATTCTTTCGGAATAACTTATCGAACAGTCCCATAACTTACTCCCTCCTTCCTTTAAAATCTCAAGCCCCTTAACAGATTAATTTCTTCTTCTAAATT